>ERZ1048068.117-NODE-117-length-77676-cov-6.303603_pt1 | contig 77676 bp, 72 predicted proteins | sample MGYA00383098_ERZ1048068 | MGnify/ENA primary metagenome ERZ1048068 (study PRJEB29581, sample SAMEA5548368) | metagenome | biome: marine; feature: coastal; material: water | depth 1 m | study: Short-term variability in the microbial, nano- and picoplankton dynamics...
GACCATCTCCGCGAGGGATGTGAATGCTCTGCCCAACACCGTATCGTAGGTTTGCGCCGGATTGAATTTTTCGACTCTGGCTTGTATTTCGGTTAGATTTTGCAGCTTTAGCTGACAGCGCGCGTGAAACAGAAAGCGGGTTTTCTTTCCGTTACTATCGAGTAGCTTAAAGGTTTTTTCAGGGCACATAATCGCCAGCGGGATGCCGGGTAATCCAGGACCGGTGCCGACATCAATTAAATGCTCGCCATTCACGTAGGGCAGAATAGCCAGACTATCGAGAATGTGCAGCGCTATCATCTGCTGTGGGTCGCGGATAGCTGTCAAATTGTAGGCATTGTTCCAGGTCACCAACAGACTGACATAATCGAGCAGTTGCTGCATCTGATGGGGCGTACACTGAATAGCCAGTTCTTCGATACCCGCCTCAAGCTGTGCTCGCAGTGCCGGTTCAGATTGCAAATTACGCGGCATGTTTTTTTAACTGCACAATTAACAACGATATGGCTGCCGGTGTTACACCGGGAATTCTACTCGCACGAGCCAATGTTTCCGGAGTGGCTTCACTGAGTTTTTGTTTGATTTCATTGGATAGCCCACTGATTGAGTGGTAGTCAAAATTCGATGGAATACGGGTTTTTTCGTGGCGCTGAAGCCGGTTTACCTCGTCCTGCTGACGATTGATATAGCCGGAGTATTTGGCATCAATCTCGACCTGCTCGGCGATCTTCTGCTCGACTTGATGTTCTGGGTAGAGGTCATTGAGAATTTTATAATCCAGCTCCGGTCGCTTAAGTAAGTCATACAGCGAGTACTCACGGGCAAGCTTTTTCTCAATATGAGCAGATAGCTGCTCTGCAACGCCACTGCCCGGTTGAACCCAGGTATTTTTTAAGCGCTGCTGCTCAATTTCAATTGCCTCGCGTTTTTCACAAAATTGCCGCCAGCGCTCTTCACCAACCAGACCGAGCTCGCGACCTTTTTCGGTTAAGCGCAAGTCAGCATTGTCTTCGCGAAGCAATAAGCGGTATTCAGCACGGCTGGTGAACATTCGGTAGGGTTCCTGCGTTCCCATACTGATCAGGTCATCGACCAGCACACCGGTGTAGGCTGTGTCTCGACCTGGGCACCAGCTCTCCCTACCCTGAACCTGCAGCGCGGCATTAGTGCCAGCCAGCAATCCCTGAGCCGCAGCCTCTTCATAACCGGTAGTGCCATTTATCTGCCCGGCAAAGAAAAGTCCGTTTATGGCCTTGGTCTCCAGAGAATATTTTAGGTCCTGAGGGTTGAAGTAATCATACTCAATAGCGTACCCCGGGCGGGTAATATGGGCATTTTCAAATCCTTGAATTGAGCGCACCAGTTCCAGCTGCACATCAAAGGGCAGGCTGGTGGAAATGCCGTTAGGGTAAAGTTCATAGGTATCCAGACCCTCGGGCTCGATAAACACCTGATGCTGATCTTTGTCAGCAAAGCGCACAATCTTGTCTTCAATCGAAGGGCAGTATCTCGGTCCAACACCGTCTATGACACCTGTATAGAGTGGAGATCGATCCAGCCCCTTACGGATAATGTCATGGGTGGCTTTATTGGTATAGGTAATCCAGCAACATGTTTGTTGCGGATGCTGATCGACAGATCCGAGGTAGGACATAACCGGTTCAGGTTTATCACCCCACTGTTCTTGCAGCTGTGAAAAATCTACTGATCGGGCATCAATACGCGGCGGAGTTCCTGTTTTTAAGCGCTCGACCCTAAAGGGCAGTGACCTTAATCGCTGAGAGAGATTAATCGAGGGTGGATCCCCTGCCCGACCTGCCGAATAATTTTCCATACCGATATGGATCTTTCCAGCAAGAAAGGTTCCAGCCGTAACCACAACGGTTTTGGCTGAAAAGATCAGGCCCATCTGGGTAACAACACCCGTTACCCGATCACCCTCCATCACCAGATCATCGACGGATTGCTGAAATATGGTTAAATTTTCCTGCTTTTGTAAAATAGATAGAATCGCCGCTTTGTAGCGTATTCGATCTGCCTGGGCACGTGTCGCTCTAACCGCTGGGCCTTTGCGCGAGTTGAGTACCCTAAATTGAATACCGCCGAGATCGGTCGCCTGAGCCATAGCACCACCGAGGGCATCGATTTCCTTAACCAGGTGGCTTTTGCCAATACCGCCTATCGCCGGATTACAGGACATCTGCCCGAGAGTCTCTATATTGTGCGTCAGCAATAGGGTTCGACTGCCCATACGTGCTGCCGCAAGACAGGCTTCCGTTCCGGCATGTCCACCGCCGACAACAATGACATCAAAGGATTCTGGATAGTGCATAGGCTTTGGTTACTTCAGCGTTATCAACAAAGGTCGGCCATTATACTGATGGTTGATTAAAAATTAACCACCTTATTTTAGAATTTGATTATTGCTTAATTATTGCTGGGCTTTTAATAGATAACTTATTAACTAAATATTTATATATATAGTATGTAGAGATTATTGTTATTGTTATTAGGTAGCTGTGCGGGTGGGGATAAAGTCTAAATTTGTAATATTATTAGTGCGTTACCTTGATTATCTGTCTGTATAACTGAGGGGTTTATCGCCCGGCAACCCGGTATCAACTGTGTCTCAATGTGTACAGATAATTGGCCTTTTTTTAATTAAGCTCGCGTTGGGGTTTTTCTGGGGATTATCTTTGAGCTTATTCAGAGGTTTTACACAGTGTAAGCCTTTTACGTCTTTTATTGGCCTAACTGCGTGGATAAGTTGCTGGTTTGTTGTTGCTACGCTGTATTTAACCGTGGATATCAATGTACCGTCCTGTTTTAAGGAAAGATTTCAAATAAAGCGTTGAATTGGTGCGGGATTTTCATTAGAATCCCGCGCCCTAGAACGGTACTCCTTGTTTGAACATATTTCCTCTAGTTGCTTCATTGCAATAGGCGAATAAGCGAGTAGGGTACAGTAGAAGATATTATTCGGAATTGACGTTATGAAAAGAACATTTCAACCAAGCGTACTAAAGCGTAAGCGCACTCATGGTTTTAGATCTCGTATGGCCACCAAAAATGGTCGTGCTGTTTTAAACCGTCGTCGAGCCAAAGGCCGTAAGCGTTTAGCTGCCTAAAACTTTAGGGGCTGCCAATGCCCGGAGCAACCTTCGGTAAAGATCGACGCCTACTCAAAGCCTCTGAGTTCAAAGAGGTTTTTGATAACAATGCGCTTCGGGTTGCTCATCCCAAACATCTTCTCCTGGTCAAACCTAATGGCACTGATGTGTCTCGATTGGGTCTTGTGGTGGGCAAGAAAAATGTTCCCACCGCCGTTGCACGCAATCGGGTCAAGCGAGTGGTTAGGGAGATATTTCGCACAACACCCTTACCCATCTCCTCAGATATCATTTTCTTAGCCCGCAAAGGTGCTGATCAGCTCTCTTCCGCAGAAATGTCCGCCCTGATACACCAAACCTGGGCTAGACTAGCGGCGCGTCTCGAAAAAGATTCCCACAATGGGGTGTATAACGATAATGCGTAGAATGTTTATAGCGCTTATTCGTGGCTACCAATATGCTATTAGCCCGCTGCTTGGGAAAAACTGCAGGTTCTATCCGACCTGTTCAAGTTATGCCGAGGAGGCTTTCAGGCGTTATGGGGTGTTTAAGGGGGGTTATCTTACGGTGCGTAGGGTTGTAAAATGCCAACCATTCCATTCAGGGGGTTACGATCCGGTGTTGCCGGTAGAACATTCTGGTAAATCGGATGAGGTCGATACCTCTAACAACAATTAAACAGAGTTAAAAATAGAATGGATTGGAAGAAAATACTTAATATCACCGCTATTGGCGTAGTTGCATGGTTACTGGTTGTCGAGTGGAGTAATTTTAGCGACCTTCGCGACGCAGAAAATAAGACGCCTGTTGCTGACATTCTGATTCCGGAGACAACATTACCTTCCGAACAGCAGGAGGTGCGGTATAGCGATGAACTACCCTCCCTGGAAGAAACACCGGTTATCGCTGTAAAAGAATTTGTCGATACCCGATTGGTTACTGTTACCACTGACACCTTTAAGGTCACCATAGATACCCTGGGTGGCGATATAGTTCAGGTTCAACTGTTAAAGCATCTCACCGAGATGGCGGTTGATGGTGGCGAGCCCTTTACTTTGCTGACTCGATCAAAAAACAATGAATATATCGCCCAAAGTGGCCTTATCGGAAAAAATGGCACCGATACTCGAGAGGGGCGGCCGGTATATTCTGTCGCTCAATCTAACTACACCCTCGAGCCTGGAGAGCAGGCTTTAAATGTTGATTTAAACCTCAGTCAAAAAGGCGTCAATATTGTCAAGCGCTTTAATTTCACCCCGGGTGAATATGTTATTGGCATTAACTATCTGATCGAGAACAATAGTTATGACCCTTGGGAGGCGACTTTCTACGGTCAGATTAAGCGTGATTCCCATGAGCCGCTGATTGAGTCGAGCGGCGGTGTCAGCCCCTATCTCGGAGCCGCTTTAAGGGAGCCGGAAAAAAACTTCTCCAAGTATGACTTTAACGATGTCCGTGAAGCCTCAGTTAAAACCGAGATCGGCGGTGGTTGGGTATCTATGGTTCAGCACTACTTTATTAGTGCTTGGATTCCCCCGACAGACGACATCAATAGCTTTAACCTGCGTAAACTCTCTGGTCAGGATATCTACCTCTTTGGCTTTACCGGTGAGAAGTTTATTGTCTCTGCGGGTGCTGCTGGGGAGTACGGGGCGCAGTTTTATGTGGGCCCCAAAGATCAGGAAAAACTAGAATCACTGGCTGAATACCTCGATTTAACCGTAGATTATGGTTTTTTGTGGATGCTTGCCAAACCGATTTTTGCTGCCATGAAGTTTATCTATGAGTTGGTGGGAAATTGGGGTTGGGCGATTATTCTTCTCACTATTGGTATTAAGATACTGCTTTACCCACTCTCTGCCGCCAGTCTTCGATCAATGGCGAAGATGCGCAGCCTGCAGCCCAAAATGGAGCGTTTAAAGGAGACCTATGGCGATGACCGTCAAAAAATGTCTCAGGAGTTAATGGCTCTCTACAAAAAAGAAAAGGTTAATCCCGCCGGCGGTTGTTTCCCGATGTTGCTGCAGATGCCGGTGTTTTTGTCGCTCTACTGGGTGCTTTTGGAGAGTGTTGAAATAAGACACTCACCATGGATCTTTTGGATTGCGGATCTCTCGGCGAAAGATCCCCTGTTTATATTGCCTTTGGTGATGGGTGCGAGCATGCTGTTAATGCAGAAGATGCAGCCCATGCCAACCGATCCAACTCAGGCAATGGTGATGAAGGTAATGCCTATTGCGTTTACTTTCTTCTTTATGATTTTCCCTTCTGGCCTGGTTCTTTACTGGACAGTAAACAACCTGCTATCGATGCTTCAGCAGTGGTATGTAAACCGCCAGCTTGAGGCGACAAAAAACGCCTCAAGGGCAGGCAAAAAATAATTCAAAAGGCCCTTTCGAGGGCCTTTTTTGTTTGAGGGCCTATGCTGCAAAACGATCTGGATACCATTGTTGCCATTGCTACACCGCCCGGCCGCGGTGGGGTTGGTATTGTGCGTGTTTCCGGCAGGCATATTGAAGCGATCATTAGCGCAATTATTGGCCGCCCCCTGCCCCCTCGCGAGGCGGTCTTTAGTCAGTTTAAAGGTTCTGATAAGCAAACTCTCGATGAAGGCGTGGCGATCTATTTTCCTGCACCCGCGTCCTTTACCGGCGAGCATGTTCTCGAGCTGCAGGGTCATGGCGGTCCGGTAATACTCGATAGCTTGCTGCAGCGCTGTCTGCAGCTCGGTGCACGGATGGCTCGCCCTGGCGAGTTTAGTGAGCGTGCTTTTCTCAATGACAAGCTTGACCTTGCTCAAGCCGAGGCCATTGCTGATTTAATTGATGCCTCCTCTGCTCAGGCTGCTCGCTGTGCCGTGCGATCCCTGCAGGGTGAGTTTTCGCGATTGGTCAATGATCTGGTCGATCAGATCATTCAGATACGCATCTATGTTGAAGCGGCAATTGATTTTCCCGAGGAGGAGATTGATTTTCTTGCCGATGAGCGGCTAGCGGCTAATCTTGTGCGGCTCTCTAATGAGTTGGCGGAAACATTGTCAAAGGCTCAACAGGGCTCACTTCTGCGTGATGGTATGACGGTGGTTCTGGCGGGTAAACCCAATGCCGGTAAATCCAGTCTGCTAAATGCCCTCGCAGGCCGAGAAGCTGCTATTGTGACATCTGTGGCTGGAACAACCCGCGATGTACTTCGGGAAAAAATTACCCTTGATGGAATGCCCTTGCATATTGTTGATACCGCTGGTTTACGCGAGAGTGATGACGAGGTAGAACTGGAGGGTATTCGTCGTGCCTGGCAAGAGATCGAGCGCGCAGACCAGGTGCTTTTTTTGGTGGATTCCTGTGAGACTAACCAGCCGGATTTGCAGTCTATCTGGCCGGAGTATTTTGCCCGTTATGCTAATTCGCAACAGCAGGTGACCGTTGTTTTAAATAAAATTGACCAGACTGGTTTGTCCCCGGGACCTGTCGAGAACCAGCCGGGTACCTTTGCCATTTCTGCCAAGCACAAAACCGGCCTTGATGAGCTTGCGCTATCGCTTCAGGCCAGCATGGGTTACCAGGGTCAGGAGGAGGGGCTTTTCTCTGCCCGTCGCCGCCATCTGGACGCCCTGGAAAAAGCGTTGCAGTTGGTCAATACAGGACGTAGGCAGTTGAGCGCCAGCGGCGCCGGCGAGTTGTTAGCTGAAGACCTTAGGCAGGCGCAAAATCACCTCTCTGAAATTACCGGCCAGTTCACTTCAGACGATCTTCTGGGTTGCATATTTTCGTCGTTCTGCATTGGAAAGTGACTGTTTTTATTTATTAAGTCACGAACCACGATTGGCGCCCTGGTGAATACAGGTCAAAGCGTCATTAATCTTCGGTAAACACTGGTTTTTAACTGGATATACACAGGTTATACACAGATGTTGGTTAAATAATAACCAATAATTTATTCCCTACCTGTTAATAAAAAAATTGTTGATATTAGCTAACTAGTTGATATTTATAATTAAATTAAATTTTTTTGGAAGTTGCTGTTTTTTGTTGGTGTGGATAAAAGGATTTTTAGCGGATAGAATCTTAGTAACGAAAAGCAAATGACTTTTCGCCTATAAAAATAGAAAAATTAAAAAAGAAATGATGTAACTTTGATGGCGGTTCTGGTTTATATCTGTCGTTTGGAGAGCATAACAATCGCGCTGATAAGGCGCTCACAAACAGACAGGTAAGCCGGTGGTAATTGCCGAGTTGATGATCTGCGGTAACCAGTAACGACTCCGGTAAATATGTGCCCCTAGGGTTACTTTAAGTTGGGAAGAAAAACAGGTGGAATTAAGAAACTCTTATGAGCATGGTTCTATGGGTAATATTGCTAGTGAAAACGGACCTATGGACTTAAATGCTCTCCAGACTATCTGGTCAGATTGTACGAAGCGGCTATCTAATGAGCTGCCCCCCCAGCAATTCAATACCTGGATTAGACCCTTAAAAATCCAATTTTTTTCCGGCGATGCCGCACTTCATGGGGGTTCACCAGCTCCGCAGCGAATCCAGTTGGTTGCGCCGAACCGCTTTATTGAAGACTGGGTTCAAAACAAGTTTATGGGCCGTATCGATGAGCTGTTCACGCAGTTGTGTGCCAGCAGCTGCACGGTTGCCGTTGTTTCCGAATCTGAGCGAGCGCCTGCCTTTAAGGGCCAGACCCCCTCGGCGGTGGTCAACGATCCTATTCAGGCTGCCGGCAAACAACCACAGGCTTCTGGGTTGGTAGCAGAAGTAGTTGAGTCGCCCAGATTGATCGTGCCAACACCTCGCGAGCCGGTGGTTGCCCCTATTTCTGCGCCAGAAATTATTACTTCAGCTGCTGAGCACAGCTTAAAAAGCAATCTCAATGGCGCCTTTACCTTTGACAGTTTTGTTGAGGGCAAGTCCAACCAGCTTGCCCTGGCTGCAGCGCAGCAGGTGGCTGAAAACCCTGGCGGCTCCTACAATCCGCTGTTTATATACGGTGGTGTTGGCCTGGGTAAAACCCACTTGATGCACGCTGTTGGCAACGCTCTTCGACAGCGCAAACCCGATGCTAAAATTGTCTACCTGCACTCTGAGCGATTTGTCGCCGATATGGTAAAGGCATTACAGTTGAAGGCTATCGATGAATTCAAGCAATTCTACCGCTCGGTGGATGCCCTGTTGATTGATGATATTCAGTTCTTTTCCGGTAAGGATCGAAGTCAGGAAGAATTTTTCCACACCTATAACGCGCTGTTGGAGCGCGGCCAGCAAATGATTCTTACCTCTGATCGCTACCCTAAAGAGATTGATGGTGTTGAGGAGCGCTTAAAGTCTCGTTTTGGTTGGGGTTTAACGGTAGCTGTTGAGCCGCCAGAGCTCGAAACCCGTGTGGCCATTTTGATCAATAAGGCGGAGCAGGTGGGCATGGATCTGTCCAGGGATGCAGCTTTCTTTATCGCGCAACGCATACGTTCGAATGTTCGCGAGCTCGAGGGGGCTTTGAAGAGAGTGATGGCCCACGCGCAATTCAGTGGTCGGGTGATAGATATCGACTTAATTCGTGAATCATTGAAAGATTTGTTGGCGCTGCAGGACAAGCTGGTTACCATAGACAACATCCAGAGAGTGGTTGCTGATTACTACAAATTAAAGATGTCTGATCTGCTCTCCAAGCGCCGTAGCCGTTCTGTTGCCAGGCCCAGGCAGATTGCCATGGCGCTGGCCAAAGAATTAACCAATTATAGCCTTCCGGAAATTGGCGAGTCTTTTGGGGGGCGTGACCACACAACTGTTCTGCATGCTTGTCGCAAGGTTAAAGAGCTTGAGAGCAGTGATCGTGAGGTTGAGCGTGATTTAAAGCACCTTTACCGGACGCTTTCAAGTTAGGGTGCTTTCTAGACAGAGGGTTTTCCAGCTAAAATGCACTGGTCGCCAGCTGGCAGCCACATAATAAAAACAGTATGTTTGCAAGATGTCATTAACCGTGTCGGAGATACGAATTTATCATGAAATTTAGCCTTTCCCGTGAAGTGTTGCTCAAACCTCTGCAGCTTGTTGTTGGGGTTGTCGAAAGACGCCAGACATTACCGATTCTCTCGAATGTGTTGCTTAGCCTTGAGGGGTCGCGCCTCTCGGTCACTGGAACCGATCTTGAGGTTGAGATTGTTGGCTATACAGAGGTGTCAGCTGCAGATGAAGCTGGTGAGGTCACTGTTTCGGCGCGCAAGCTATTGGATATTTGTCGCTCTCTTCCCGATGGTGCCAAGGTTGATTTCTCCAGCAGTGATGGCAAGGCTCAGGTCAAGAGTGGCCGCAGCCGCTTTACTCTGGCAACCCTTCCGGCTAATGAATTTCCCTCCGTGGACAATGGCGAGAATAATATTGAGTTCGATGTTGAAACCGAGACGTTGAAGCACTTGATTGAGTCGACCTCTTTTGCGATGGCGCAGCAGGATGTTCGCTACTACCTCAACGGAATGTTATGGGAGGTCAGTGCCAATCGACTGCGTGCAGTTGCAACAGACGGCCACCGAATGGCGCTCTGCGATGCTGATTGTGAGATCCAGATCAGCGACCTTACCAAGGCTATTTTGCCGCGAAAAGGGGTTATGGAATTATCTCGCCTGGTCAGCGACGAGGGGTCGGTGCGCGTCGCCATGGGTTCAAACCATATTCGAGTCAATGGTGCGGATTACTGTTTCACGTCAAAGTTGGTTGACGGAGCCTACCCGGATTATGACCGAGTTCTTCCCAAGGGCGGTGACAAGCAAGTGGTGGGCGATCGTTCAGAGCTCAAGCAGGCCTTTGGTCGCACAGCTATTCTCTCCAACGAAAAGTACCGCGGAGTGCGCATTATGCTCTCAAATGGTGCCATAAAAATGGTTGCCAATAACCCTGAGCAGGAGGAGGCGGAAGAGGTAGTCGGTGTTGATTACACTGGCGATGATCTGGAGATTGGCTTTAATGTTAGTTACCTGCTGGATGTGCTTAATGTTCTCAAGGGGGAGGGTGTTCGTTTAACGCTTTCTGATTCCAGTAGTAGCGCCTTGGTGGAGGATTCGGCTGATGGTTCCGCGGTCTATGTTGTTATGCCAATGCGGCTGTAATGACGCCGCGAGAATTTTACTGACTAGCTGCTCCTGCCGCTAAACCGAATAATATGCACTTATCTCAATTGGATATTTTTCAGGTGCGCAACCTGAAAAATATCCGTCTCTCCTGCCACCCGCAAGGCAACATTATTCACGGTGCCAATGGCAGCGGCAAAACAAGCTTTCTTGAGTCCATCCACCTTCTCGGTCGAGGTCGTTCTTTTCGTCATCGCGATTTGCGTGTGGTGGTTAATAGCGATTCCGATGAGCTTGTCGTTTCTGGCGCTCTGTTGCGGGATCGTGCTTCGATGTCTCATCAGCTTGGCATTAAGCGTACGTCAAAGGGTCTCTTTGAGGCGCGGCTTGATGGAACCCCTCTGCAAACCTCTGCGCAGCTCGCTTCTGAGTTGCCTTTACAGTTAATTGATGCCCATAGCTTTATGCTTTTGGAGGGTGGCCCCCTTCAGCGTCGACAGTTTTTAGATTGGGGTGTGTTCCACGTGGAACATGGTTACACCAGCCTTTGGCGTCGCTTTCAAAAAACGTTAAAACAGCGCAATCAACTCCTTCGCCATGGTAGAATAGACGAAGATACCATGCGCACTTGGACGCAGGCGTTAATTCCGCTCTGCGAGAAAATAACCCGTTACAGACAGCAGTATTTGTCGGCGCTTTCGGGGTGGTTAGGTCAGGCGGCAAGTGCCTTTGATGGTTTGGGGCAGGTATCCCTCGAGTATTATTGCGGCTGGGATGAGGGGCGCTCTCTGGCTGATGTTTATGCCGCTGATCGTGATCGTGATATAGCTACAAAGACAACCAGTCACGGCGCCCACCGTGCAGATATAAGAATCAAAGTTGATGGTCAGAATGCTGCTGACCACCTCTCGAGAGGGCAGACAAAACTCTTGGTTTATGCCCTTAAACTGGCGCAAGCCAGTCACTTTCGAGAGTATGCAGGGGAATCATGCCTTTTTCTTTTGGATGATCTGCCCGCTGAGCTCGATTATCAGCATCGCGGTCAGGTGATCGCGTATTTAAATGATCTTGGGTGTCAGTACTTTATTACCGGGGTCGATAAACAGGATTTTTCCGGTTTGGTGCAGACAGTCCCGCACCAGATGTTCCACATGGAACATGGTGTTGCTTTAGTTGATTAAATAACAGGGTATAGAAAGTTTATGACTGACGAACAGAATTATGACTCTTCGAGTATTAAGGTACTAAAAGGCCTGGATGCAGTTCGCAAGCGCCCGGGTATGTACATTGGTGATACTGACGACGGTACCGGCCTGCACCATATGGTGTTCGAGGTGGTGGATAATTCCATTGATGAGGCCTTGGCGGGGCACTGTTCCGAGATCAAAATCGTAATCCACCCTGATGAATCGATTACTGTTTCAGATAATGGCCGTGGTATTCCTACCGAGATGCACGATGAGGGTGTCTCCGCTGCAGAGGTTATTATGACTGTCCTGCACGCCGGTGGTAAGTTTGATGATAACTCCTACAAAGTGTCTGGTGGTCTGCACGGTGTAGGTGTTTCGGTCGTCAATGCTTTGTCAGCCAAGCTACGTTTAACCATTCGCAGAGATGGCAAGATCCATGAGCAGGAATATGCCCATGGTGTTCCCCAGGGTCCGCTTGAAATTGTTGGTGACACTGAGGAGTCAGGAACAGCGGTTCATTTTGAACCCTCGGTCGATACCTTTTCCAATATTAAGTTTCATTTCGATGTTTTGGCCAAAAGATTGCGGGAGCTGTCCTTTTTGAACTCTGGGGTGCGTATTGTGCTGCATGATGAGCGTACCGGAAAAGAAGATATCTATGCCTACGAGGGCGGGTTAAGCGCCTTTGTTGAGTATCTTAACCAGAACAAAACCACGGTTAACAAGATTATGCATTTCACCACCATGCGTGAAGATGGCATCAGTGTTGAGGTGGCATTGCAGTGGAATGATGGTTTCCAGGAGAGTATTCACTGCTATACCAATAATATTCCCCAGCGCGACGGTGGAACCCACTTGGCGGGCTTTCGCTCGGCGCTGACCCGTGGTTTAAATACCTATATAGAGAAAGAAGGTATCAACGGCAAGGCGAAGGTAGGCACTACTGGCGACGATGCCCGTGAGGGCCTAACGGCAATTATTTCGGTAAAAGTGCCAGACCCGAAGTTTTCCTCCCAGACTAAAGATAAATTGGTCAGCTCCGAAGTGAAAACGGCAGTTGAGCAGGAGATGGGCGAAAAATTTAGTGATTTTCTGCTGGAGTACCCACAGGATGCCAGGGCTGTAGTCAATAAAATGATTGATGCGGCCCGTGCTCGTGAAGCCGCCCGAAAAGCCCGTGAAATGACTAGGCGTAAAGGTGCGCTTGATATTGCTGGGCTACCTGGGAAATTGGCGGACTGTCAGGAAAAAGATCCGGCACTCTCCGAGTTATACCTGGTGGAGGGTGACTCTGCGGGCGGCTCAGCCAAGCAGGGTCGTGATCGCAGAACTCAGGCGATACTGCCTCTTAAAGGTAAAATCCTCAATGTTGAGAAGGCGCGCTTTGATAAAATGCTGTCCAGTGCTGAAGTGGGCACGCTGATTACCGCGCTTGGCTGCGGCATTGGCACAGAAGAGTTTAATCCAGAGAAGCTGCGCTATCACACCATTGTGATTATGACCGATGCGGATGTTGATGGGTCGCATATTCGTACACTGCTACTGACGTTTTTCTTTAGGCAAATGCGCGAGTTGGTAGAGGCTGGTCATATCTTTATTGCCCAGCCGCCACTGTACAAAGTCAGCCGCGGCAAGAGTGAGCAATATGTCAAAGATGACGATGCGTTGCTGGCTTACCTGACCTCCAAAGCGTTGGAAAATGCCAGTTTGCATGTTAATGCTACAGCCCCGGGTATTCAGGGCACGGCTTTGGAGGCGCTGGTCAATCAGTTCCGCCATGTGATGAGTCTGATTGAGCGTATGTCGCTAGTGTACCCAAAAGAGGTGCTTGAAGCGCTGGTTTACAGTCCACGCTTCAATGAAGAACTTCTGGGAAATAGTGGCGATCTTAAGTCCTGGTGTAGCGATCTTCAGGTAAATCTCGAAAATGTAATGGTTGGCACTCACCGTTACGAGGTGTTGGTGGAGGAAGATAAGGAGCGACATATCTATCTGCCCAAAGTTGAGATTACCGCGCATGGCATCCCCAACTATCATCTACTTGGCCGCGAATTCTTTGCCTCTAATGAGTACAACGCAATCGCCGCTCTTGGTGAAACCCTGCACGGCTTGATTGAGGAGGGCGCGTATATTCAGCGTGGTGAGCGTCAGCAGGCGGTGGAAAGTTTCCATCAGGCGCTAGACTGGCTGATGGCAGAGTCGCGACGGGGGCTCAACACTCAGCGCTATAAGGGGCTGGGTGAGATGAATCCCGAGCAGCTCTGGGAGACCACAATGGACCCGGATTCGCGACGCATGCTGCAGGTTACCATTGAAGATGCAATTGCCGCAGACCAGATGTTTACTACTCTGATGGGCGATCAGGTAGAGCCGCGCAGAGACTTTATTGAAACCAATGCGCTCTCGGTGGTTAATCTCGACGTTTAACTCTGAGGTTACCCGCCTTGATCAGGGTCCCCAGATATCCACATCCGCAGACCGCCGGCCTTTATTTTGCCGGCGGTTTTGTTTATCTGGCTCAAACCTCACTTCGCTGCGGCGCTCTCGGCTTTGCCGGCGAATACGCTGGCGTGTATCAAGTGCAGGTCCGGTTCTTTTTCCTGTTGTTTTCTTTGCATCCATAGCCAATCCACACGCATCATTGTTTTCTGAGTATAGATAAGAGGAGTGTTTTAAGCTTTCGTAGATAAGTCTGTTGAACAAAAGAGGCTAGAGGGCGCTGGCAATCCACTGCTGAGCAAGTTCAGTTAATTCACGGGGGTTGTGATTATCGGTTGCTATGGTCGGGCCAATAACAATATTGATTGTCCCGGGGGTTTTTAACCAGCTGCCGGCAGGCCAGCACTGGCCGGCATTGTGGCGTACCGGAAGAATTGGCGCCTGTGCTGCTTTGGCCAGTGCGGCACCGCTAGTCATAAAGGTGGCAATCTCCGGGCCGCGGACTCGAGTTCCCTCGGGAAAGATAATGACATTAATGCCTTTGGAAAGGCGCTGTTTGCCCTGCTTAAGTACTTGGCGAATCGCGCCTGCGGGCTTGGAGCGTTTAATCGCAATAGCGCGCATGGCGTAGAGGCCCCAGCCAAAAAATGGGATCCACAACAGTTCGCGTTTGAGAATTACACTGGCGGGAACAAACAGGTGCTGGAGATAGAAAGTTTCCCAGGTACTCTGGTGATTGCTGAGCACAACACAGGCTGTATCGGGGATATTTTCTAATCCACTAACGTTTATCTTGATGCCGCAGGTGAGGCGCAGCCAAGCCATTATCAGTTTGTTGCCCAGGGTCAAGAACTGCTGGCGATAGCGGAAAGGAAGAAAAATAATCAGGCAAACGGACAGGCTCATCAGGAGTACCAGAACGACCAAGCCGCTGTAGAATAATACTGCGCGTAACGCTTGCCAGAATGTTCTCATTGGGCAATAGGGCTCATTTGCTAACCACAAGTTGCGAGATATCGGCGACATTTAAAAACAGGCTGCGCAGGCTATTCAGCAATGCCAACCGATTATCGCGAACAGCTGAATCATCAACCATCACCATAACATCGTCAAAGAACTGATCGACCGGCTCTCGTAGCGACGCCAGCTCCTTGAGTACAGCGGCATAGTCGCGCTGTTCTAACAGAGGAGCAATGGCACTACTCAGCGCAGAGATACTCGCGGCTAATTGCTGTTCTGCTGCATCGACTAACAGGCTGTTATCGATGGTTGACGGAACAGTTTCAGCAGCCTGTTTGGCGAGAATATTAAATACACGCTTATTTGCCGCAGCCAGTGCAACGGCCTCAGGCAGGCGCGTAAACTGGTCAACCGCCTTGACTCTGGCATCGATATCCAGGGGGTTGCTAAGCGTCAGTGCGGCGACAGAGGCAAACACTTCAGCATCTATGCCTTCATCCTTATACCAAGCTTTAAAGCGATCTAGAGAATAAGTAAGGACTTGCGAACATAGCATGTCGGCATCCTCGGTTATGCTCAACTGTTGCGCGGCTGCCTTGATAGCCAGGTTGAGATCAAGGTCAATATTGCGCTCAATCATAATACGCAATATGCCGAGGCTGGCGCGTCGCAGTGCAAAGGGGTCTCTTGATCCAGAGGGCTGCTGGCCAATGCTAAAGATACCGACCAGGGTATCCAGGCGATCTGCAAGGGCCAATGCGGCACCGGTTTCCGTGGCGGGAATAGCATCGCCGGCAAAGCGCGGCAGGTACTGTTCCATCAGTGCCTCGGCAACAGCCGGATCTTCGCCGTCGTTGACGGCGTAGTAACGCCCCATAACACCCTGGAGATCATCGAATTCACCGACCATTTCGCTGACCAGATCGGACTTGCACAGTTCACCAGCGCGAGCCGCATGTTCAGCTGAGGCCCCGGTGAAGTCGGCGAGAAATGCAGCCAGTCCACTGACCCGCTGGGTTTTATCGAAGAGGCTGCCGAGTTTGGACTGGAAGATAACGGATTTAAGGGTTTCGCGGCGCGCTTGCAAGGTCGCTTTGAGATCGGTTTTGTAGAAAAAGGCAGCATCGGCCAAACGTGGCCGTATAACCCGCTCGTTACCGCTGATGACTTGCTGCGGATCGAGACTGTCAATATTAGCCACGGTGATAAACAACGGCTTTAGCTGGTTATGACTGTCGACAACGTGAAAATATTTTTGGTGTTGCGCCATTGAGGAAATCAGCGCCTCGGGCGGCACTTCAAGGAAGTGTTCGTCAAAATGGCCAAGCAGCGGTACCGGCCATTCATTGAGGGCCGAAACTTCATCGAGAAGATCTTCATCAATAACGGCACGGCCAGCAACGCTCTCAGCCGCGGCAATAACGCCCTGGCGAATCAGCTCGCGGCGCTCTTCAAAATCGACAATAACATGGGCTTTATAAAGTGTGTCTTTATAGCTGGCCGGGGAGTCAATAAGGATATCGCCCTGACTGTGGAAGCGGTGGCCACGGGAAATATTACTGCTTTCAATACCCAGTATAGTGGTATTGATTGTCTTGCCATCAAACAGCACAACCGCCCACTGCACGGGTCGAACAAATTCCTGACGGCTCTTGCCCCAACGCATAGGCTTGGGGATGGGAAGAGCGGCGAGGGACTGGCTGATAATATCGCCGAGCAGCGTCTCGGTCGCGCTACCCGCGACCGTGCGACGAGCGCAGAGCTTATCCTGCTGGCCATCGTTTTCGACCAAGCCTGAAAGGGCGGAAAGCTCTACATTGTTGTTTTTCGCAAAAGCCTCTGCAGCTCGGGTTGGATTGCCGTCGCTATCAAAGGCAACCTTGACTGGCGGCCCCCAGTTCACAACATCCTGATCTGGCGTCTGGGTTTCAAGAGCGCTTACCAGCAGTGCCAAGCGTCGTGGTGCGCCATAGGTCTTGACCTCGCCAAATTGCAGCTGTTGTGCGCTGAAGCGATTGGTAATTTCCTCGGCAAAGCTGTCACAAAGCTGACGCAATACTTTTGGTGGCAGCTCTTCGGTGCCAATTTCAACTAGAAAATCTGCGCTCATTGTGATTCTCCAGCAGTGTTAGCGGATTTTTTGTTGGACTTTTTAAGCTTGGCAGCGGCCTGAAGCTTTTCCTTTGTGACGCGCTCAATGACCTCGTCGGCAAGATCTTTGTCGGCCATGGGAAAGCCAAGCTCCAGTCGCGAGTCAAAATAGCCCTGGGCAACCGCGCGTGCGATGGTGCGCACCCGCAGAATATAGCGTTGGCGTTCAGTCACTGAAATTGCGTGACGGGCATCGAGCAGATTAAAGGCATGAGAGGCTTTCATGACCATCTCGTAGGCGGGCAGCGGCAAGCCGCTTTCAGTTAAGGCCAGGCAATCTTTTTCACACTGGTCAAAAGTCGCAAACAGGGCGTCGACATCGGCATGTTCGAAGTTAAAGGTCGACATCTCGACTTCATTTTGGTGGAAAACATCTCCGTAAGTCACATCGCCCTGGGGGCCGTGGGCCCAAATGAGATCGTAGATACTATCGACACCCTGCAGGTACATGGCAATACGTTCAAGACCATAGGCGATTTCGCCGGTTACCGGATAACACTCGAGTCCACCAGCCTGCTGGAAATAGGTGAACTGAGTAATTTCCATCCCATTGAGCCAGACTTCCCAGCCAATACCCCAGGCGCCCAGAGTAGGCGATTCCCAGTTATCCTCAACAAAGCGAACATCGTGAACCGCGGTATCTATGCCCAGCGAGCGCAGTGAGCCGAGATAGAGTTCCTGAAAATCACTGGGCGAGGGTTTCATAACCACCTGGAACTGATAATAGTGCTGCAGGCGGTTGGGATTTTCGCCGTAGCGACCATCAGTGGGACGGCGGCAGCCCTGCACATAGGCACTGTTCCAGTTTTCCGGACCAATTGCGCGCAGAAACGTTGCTGGATGGAAGGTGGCAGCGCCAACTTCCATATCCAGTGGCTGTAACACTACGCAACCCTGAGAAGCCCAGTATTGTTGGAGTCTAATTATCAGGTCCTGAAATGTATCAGGGGGTGTGCCAACATCACTCACGGTGAATTCCTAAGATATGGGAAGAATGCGCAATTATAAGGCGGCGGTTTAATAAAGAAAGGGGAAAAAATAAGCAATAAGCGGTCAAAACAGTTTATTAAAATAATCTTTTCAAAATCATATATGGATATAATGCGAGGCACAGATTAACCTGCCAAAATAAACGGCAGGATATCCCCCCTTAAAAAAACAGAGGACAGCACTCAATGGTTCACGTAAGGCATGGTGAAAAAGTTCGCAAAGCAGTATTCCCGGTGGCAGGCATGGGTACAAGATTTTTACCCGCAACCAAGGCTAACCCAAAAGAGATGCTGCCAGTGGTCGATAAGCCATTAATTCAGTACGCGGTAGAGGAAGCGGTTGAGGCTGGCATTACCGAGATGATTTTTATCACTGGCCGCAGTAAGCGCAGCATTGCCGACCATTTTGATAAAGCCTATGAACTTGAGCACCAGTTGGAAGTGAACAACAAAAAAGCCCTGCTGGAAATTGCCCAAAATATTGTCCCCAAAGGGGTTAGCTGTACCTATATCCGACAGAACGAAGCGCTTGGCCTAGGCCACGCGGTGCTCACCGCGGCCCACCTGATTGGTGATGAGCCGTTTGCGGTTATTCTTGCCGATGATTTGATTCACGGAAAGAAAGGCGCGGTACGCCAGATGGTGGAGCTCTATGAATACTACAAGAGCTCCGTGATCGCGATACAGAAAGTACCTGGCCCAGAGATTTCAGCTTACGGTGTTATCAGTGGTAAACCCCAGTCCGAGCGTGTTTATTTGCTCGATGCCATTGTTGAGAAGCCCGCCTTTGAAGACGCGCCATCCGATATGGGGGTTACAGGCCGCTATATTTTCACGCCACAGATTTTTCAGCACCTCGATCGATTAAAGCCGGGCGCTGGAGGGGAGTATCAGCTCACGGATGCGATTCAAACATTGCTCACCGAAGAGCAGGTGCTTGCCTATGAGTACCAGGGCACCCGCTACGACTGTGGCAGCAAAATGGGATTGCTCAAGGCAAATATTGAGCTCGGCCTCTTACACCATCAAATCGGTGAGGATCTGCTTGAGTACCTAAATAATGAGCTGCCGGAAAAACTGAAGAAGCAAGTCTAGCGCGCTTGTTTCCAGAGTCAGACAAAACGGACAATCCAGCCTTGCTGAAAAGGTGATCGACAACGTTGAAAAATAAACTCCTCCTGTTTTTGTTACAGTTGTTCGGCTGGCTGCCACTCACTGGGGGGCGCCTGCTGGGGTGTATCCTAGGTCGGGTGATCTATGCTCTAAAGCTCGGGCCAGTATTAGTCTCGCAAGTTAATTTACGTCTCTGTTACCCACAGATGTCGCCTCAGCAAAGAGAAAGCCTGTGCCGCGAGCGCATGCTGCATTTCGGGCAGGCATTTGTCGAAACCCCCAGAGTGTGGAGTAAGTCCAGCGCCTGGCTCGAGAGCAAAATAATTGCTGTGGAGGGGATTGAGTTTTTCCAGGCGGCCATGGCCGCTAAACCTGGCACTATTCTTATCGTACCCCATCTTGGCAACTGGGAAGTTGTCGGACTCTGGGCATCATCGCGATGTCAGATGACCTCCCTGTATGAGCCTCCGAAAATCCCCGAGCTGGGCGCCTGGATCAAAAAATCTCGAGAGCAGGCCGGTGCAACACTGGTGCCGACCGATGGCCGCGGTGTTGCCGCCCTCATCAAAGCACTAAAGAGAGGCGAAACAACGGGCATTCTTCCCGATCAGCAGCCTGAAGAGAGCGGCGGTATGTTCGCCCCTTTTATGGGTGTGCAGACTCGTACCATGACCCTGCTAACTAATTTAATGGCGCGCTCAGGTTGCCGGGCACTGTTTTGTACAGCCATTCGTGAACCCGGTGGCTGGCGCCTACACTTTGTGCCGGCCGACGATGCGCTTTACAGCGCAGACAAGGCGACAGCGGTTAGCGCGCTCAACGCCGGCGTGGAGAAACTGGTTGCACTGGCTCCTGAGCAGTACCAGTGGGAATACAAGCGGTTTCGTGCTCAGCCCGATGGCAGCAACCCCTACGCCAAAGGGATACAGGAACATTAGCCGATGACAAGAGGGCATTTTTCAGATCAACTCATCTGGCGTCAGCCGCTGCTGGGTGAAGTCAGTAGAGTGCCTGAAGCGCTGCGCGACTGGTTATTGGATAGCGGCTCTTTAACCCGGCGACTGCAACAGCTCAGCGATAGACAGTTGCGGGTCGAGGTGCTCAACCAGTCTGTACAATTACCCCGATTTTCCGAGCGTCGTGCGTTGGCAATGGCGCCTCGACAAGTGGCGCTGATCCGCGAAGTGCTATTGTTTGGTCGCGGTGAACCCTGGGTCTATGCCCGCAGTGTCATACCGCTACAAACTCTCACGGGTCGCCTGCGCAAGCTGCGACACCTGGACAACAGACCCCTTGGCGCGCTGTTATTTAGCGATCCATCCATGAGTCGCGAGCCGCTGGAGTGGGTCTGCATCCCAGCGTGCAATCGTCAGGCACTTAACCCTAAATTGCCCGCTTATGATCAGCCAATATGGGGTCGTCGCTCAGTGTTTAAATTATCCGCCAAGCCGCTTTTGGTCTGCGAGATATTTTTGCCAGACTTTAAACCCAAAAAACATAAAAAATATGATTAGTCGTCTAAACGCCAATCCCTGGATGCGCCTGATGCGCCTCGACCGGCCCATCGGCACTTATCTGCTCCTATGGCCAACCCTCTGGGCGCTGTGGTTTGCCAGCGAGGGTCATCCGCAGTTGAGCAACCTGCTTATCTTTACCTTGGGTGTTGTGGTGATGAGAGCGGCGGGCTGTGTGATCAACGACTATGCCGACCGCCATGTGGACGGCGATGTTGAGCGCACTAAGGACAGGCCCATTCCCGCAGGAGAGATTGATGCCAGTTCGGCACTGCGGTTATTTTTTGGTCTTATGGTGCTTGCGTTGATCTTGGTACTGCTAACCAACCCGCTGACCATCACTCTGGCGATTGGGGGTGCAGCGGTGGCAGCGCTATACCCATTTTTAAAGCGCGTTACCCATCTTCCGCAGCTGGGGTTGGGTGTCGCCTGGGCCTGGTCGACGCCTATGGCCTTTGCTGCCGAGACCAATCGTTTGCCCATTGAGTTATGGGTGGTTTTTGCTGCGGTGGTGTTTTGGACTATTGCCTTTGACACCTATTACGCCATGGTTGATCGCAACGATGATCTACAGATAGGCATCAAGTCCACAGCGATATTGTTTGGCAAATACGATCTTTTGATCATTGGGATATTGCAGGCTGTAACGCTATGCTTGTTGGTTTCGGCAGGTTTGTTATTTGGTCGCGGTGCGGTGTATTTTACTGCCCTGGCTGTGGCAGCGGCCTACTTTATCAATCAGCATGTCATCAGCCGCGGGCGTGACCGGGAGGCGTGCTTCGCGGCATTTCTCAGCAACCATCGCGTCGGCATGGTTATCTTCGTTGGCTTGTCAGCAGATTATTTAATCCACTGAGCCCCACCTAGTCGCGAACAAAAACCCATTTATCGGCTTCACTGAGAGCGTTATTGTATCTGTAGCCATCAGAATCAAAACGCTTAATCTGCTCAACCTCGGAAATACGGTTTCTAATAATAAAGCTGCTCATCATGCCGCGGGCTTTCTTGGCATAGAAACTTATAATTTTGTAGCTGTCGTTCTTTTTATCCATAAATACCGGCGTGATAATTCGTGCGTTGAGGTCTTTGCTTTGTACCGATTTAAAGTACTCATTAGAAGCGAGGTTTACCAATACTGAAGACTCTACTTTGTTTAGTTCTCGGGTGATAATGTCGCCCCAAAACTGGTAAAGGTCTTTGCCGCGGGAAGTGGCGAATTTTGTGCCCATCTCCAGACGATAGGCTTGCATTAAATCCAGCGGCCGCAGCACACCATAGAGGCCAGAGAGAATGCGCAAATGATTTTGAGCCCAGCTTAAGTCCTCGGCACTCATGCTCTCGGCGTCAAGACCCTGATAGACATCACCCTTAAATGCCAGCACCGCAGGCTTTGCATTGTCTTTGTCAAACGGTGTCTGCCACTCCTGAAAGCGTTGATAATTGAGCCCACCTAGCTTGTCACTTATACTCATAAGCGAGCTGATTTCATGAGGAGATAAAGCCTTCAACTCAGCTAATAAAATTTTCGTGTGATCTAGAAGAAGCGGCTGACTATAATCAGTTTCAAAATCGGGTGTCACTGAACTGAGTTTTTTGGCGGGGGATAAAAGAATCAACATTATTACTTCCTTTCCATCTTGCGAAGTTCATATATTAACATTAATAGCGTTCCACTTTTCGAGAGTAACTCTCCAGTGGTTAACATTCACCTGTGCTAGCACTAGCTATTGGAGAAGCTTATGAAACAAGACACACCCCCTCCACCGTGCAGAGTATGCATGACAATTAGAAAGTTTTTGTACGTATCTGTGCCTCTCTTATTGATAATGGCCTCTCAGCCAGAAATCACCAGCGTCAGGGACTATGATTTGGGGGCTATCGCTGGTTACCTAGCGGTGCTGGTCCTACTTGGCCTTATTTTGTATAAAGGATATGTCGAGTTTTTTAGGGGTAGGGATGGTGAATAACCAAGCTCAGCCTCCAGATTGCTGGAAGTGCAAATACTTTAAGATTACTCATGAGGTAAAGCATCCTTACAGCTGTGAAGCAATGAAGTTTAAATCTAAATTACTGCCGAGCATTGAGGTAATACGTGCCCATGGTTCACCATGCTTAAGCTTTGAACTTAAGCCGCGGATTAATAATTAATCTTTAACCAATAAAAATGGCAAAGAAGCTTTGCGTGTCTGCCGGCATGACAGATTTCCGTTGTAAGTGAAAACTGCGCATTTAAATTGATCTTGATGAAAGCCGCGACTGGCCGTCCAATAATTGGACACTTCGGCAGATGGGAATACATTTGTGTTTAGTGTGGGGGCGTGGCATTGAGATTCCATTATAGACTTCATCTCACTTTTAGATGGCAAGCGCCAAGTCGAACCAGTTTTCTCGGAAAATTCCTGTGCGTATGAAACAGCGTCATCCCAAGTAACTTTAAGGCTTTCTCCTTTACATTTGTTGTGGAGGTATTTCTGGCCTGCAGCGCATCTGTACCATTGGGTTCCGTTTTCTTTGAACAATGCAATACCCTTTGACGGATATTCAAATCCGCCACGATCCCCGGGTTTAAAGAAGTCGTGACACTTAACATCCTTTTTCTTTAAGTCGCATGCGCTTAAAGATAGAAAGCAGATTACCAGGGTCAGTGTGGACCAATGTCGGATAAAGGAGTGATCCGAAGGCAAAGTCGGAGTTGCGTACATTATTGCTAACCTCTAAAAAGAATGCAGATTAACTTGTGCTGCAAGTGTATTGTATATCGGCAAATTAATTAAAGACTGTAGTCCTTAATTCATGAAGCATCGATTCATGGCTCAATAAAACATCGCTTCTGTCGATAGTAACATATGAAAATTGATATGGTCTTTAGACCTTGTTAGATTAATTAGCTCAACTTGTATTGAAGGATTTAGGTATGGATCTCGCTACTATCGCTGGATTACTCATTGCTTTTACGTTTATTGCTCTATCAATTAGCGATCCTGGGGCCTTTATTGAGGCGTCTTCATTGATGATCGTTTTGGGGGGCTCGACAGCAGTAGTGCTATACAGGTCGTCTCTGGGTGAATTTCTTGGTGCGATGAAAGTGGCGGGTAAAGCCTTCAAAAACTCCCTCGACGAACCGCAGGCGCTTATAGAGCAGTTAGTTGAAATGGCTACTATTGCCAGAAAAGATGGGATGATAGCCTTGGAGGGCCAAGAAATAGCTAACCCATTTCTCGCTAAGGCTGTTGGAATGTTGGTAGATGGTCAAGATGAGGCTGTCATTAAAGCCTCTCTAGAGAGAGAAAAAGACGAAACCCGTGCCCGACATACCATGGGGGCAAAAATTTTCAGTGCTTGGGGAGAAATTGCGCCAGCAATGGGCATGATCGGCACTTTGATCGGGTTGGTTCAGATGCTTGGTAATATGGATGATCCGAAATCAATCGGGCCTGCCATGGCGATCGCTCTTCTAACAACCCTTTATGGAGCCATTTTAGCAAACGTAATTATGTTACCAATGGCAATGAAGCTAGAAAACCAAGCTGACTTGGAAGAAACCAACAATGAGTTGATCATTGAGGGTGCCCTTTTTATCCAAACAGGAGGTAATCCCCGAATTTTAAGTGACTTCCTCTCTTCGTTTTTGAAGCCCGCGGTGCGAGCTCAATTGCTGTCGTCAGATTAAGGTAAAGATTCTGTGGCAGAAGAAGACATAGCAGAGAACGAAGATCTTCCGGCGGAGAAGGCCGCTGAAGTCGTCGCCGAAGCGCGTGATCCAAGTCCTCCAGGCCCCAAGCCGTGTCCCCCATGTAAGTCGGGATCTCCTCCTTGGATGGCCACGTTTGCTGACATGGCTACCCTTCTTATGGCGTTCTTTGTCCTGATTCTCTCTTTTACCGAGGTTAGTGTACCCAAATATAAACAAATTTCTGGATCACTAAAGGCTGCGTTTGGTGTTGCCAGGGTAGTGCCGCCCATTTCAATTCCCTCGGCGAGAAGCATAGTGATTGAGGATTTTAGTCCGGCTGAAGCGCAAAGATCACTGAGAAAAAGCCCAAGGCAGCGATCCCTGGACACAACAAGAGAATTTGTGGTTAAAAAAACACAAACAAGTAAATCCGATTTCGAGACACAACAGGAATTTTTGACGCTTGAGAAAGTTCTCGAGGATGAAATTGCCGAAGGGCAGGTATTGCTTAAGATGTCCGGCGACAAATTAGTTGTTGAAATACAGTCAACAGACAGAGCGGGTGGCTCTACAGGAAATAAAGACGGAGACCAAAGTGGTGGCAAGGTCAGTCAAGCTACGATTGATATAGCGAATAAAGTCGTTGAAGCACAATCTAAAATCGTTTCAGAAATACAAGTGCGAAGACAAGACTTGTCTCAGGGTTCTGACAGTGCCGGTTTATCCCCTGCAAGCCTAGATGAAAATTCCTCCGGAGAGCAGGATAGCGATAATCTTGGTGATCAAGAAAAATTCACACAAATTAAAACTGATCTTGAGTCAGAAATTCAGCAGGGCCTAGTAGAAGTTGAAAAAATTGATGATAAGGTCGTTGTGCGCCTTGCGAGTCAGGGGTCATTCAGGTCAGGTAGTGCAGATCTTCAGTTTGGATTCGACAAGCTTTTAACAAAGGTAGGAATTAGTTTGAGAGAAGCGGGCGGTCAGGTAAGAGTAGAGGGGCATACTGACAATGTTCCCGTTGCCTTTAGTGAGCGGTTTCAATCCAATTGGGATCTATCCGCTGCGAGATCAGCCGCGGTGGCAGACTTTTTTATTAATAACTCTGGGATTGATCAAAAAAATATAACAGTCGCTGGTTTTGCTGAGACTAGACCTATTGATTCAAATACAACAAGAGCAGGCCGAGCAAAGAATAGACGAATTGAAATAATTGTCGACTGATGGTGATGCAAATAGCCGAAAAGAGATTTCAAAATGGCAGATGATATCGAAGATACCTCATTAGAGGAGAATGTGCAGAATGTTGAGGCTGGAGCAGAAGAAACTGAAATCCAGGAATCAATTGATGGCGCTGCTCCGATAGAGCCGACACAAGAAGAGCCTCCCAAAGAGCGTGATTGCCCTAAATGTAAGGTTGGCGCCCCTCCATGGATGGCTACTTTTGCAGATATGGCAACTCTCTTGATGGCATTTTTTGTACTAATCTTGTCTTTTGCTGAGATGAAAGTGCCCAAATACAAGCAGGTAAGTGGGTCACTTCAGAATGCGTTTGGTGTTCAAAGAGCAATCCCTGTTGTTGAGCCTCCCACGGCTCAAAACATTGTAGCAACACAATATAAGTCGGCTGAGGTGGCGCCGACGATTATGAATGTCATTGAGGAAGAGACGACTGACGAAGTCCAGCCAGAGGATGTTGAGCTTAAAACAGATCTTAAGTCTCAATCTTTTGACACTAACTCTGATGAAGAGATTGTTGAAAGAGCTTTGGCGAAGGAAATAGCAAAGGGCAAAGTAAAGGTAAAAGTTGAAGGTGACTCAATAAAGGTTGAGGTCATAGCATCTCAGAGTGCTGGTTCGAGCGGAGACTCAAGTAGCAGTGAATCTGGCGGCCAAATCCCTCAAGAGGATCTCGAAATATTCGCTCGTATCGCTGCAGCACAGAGTCAAGTTCAGTCTTTAATTAAGGTGGATACAGCGTCACCTAGCTCCGTCAAGGAGGGATCCTCGCGAGGTGAAAACCTTACCAACCAGCGAGCGATTGCCGACCAATATATGAAATTAAGGATCAAACTCTCCGATGAGATCACTAGTGGTCTTGCAGAGGTAATCAAAGACGGAGACAAAGTAATAGTTCGGTTAGCAGAGCAGGGTTCGTTTAGGAGTGGATTTGCCGATCTTCAGCCCCAGTCTCTTGAGCTACTATCAAAAGTAGGCGACTCTCTAAGTCCAGAAACAGGCCTAATTACGGTGGAGGGGCATACAGATAATATCCCAATAGCCTTTAGTGAAAGATTCAATTCAAATTGGGATTTGTCCGCCGCGAGATCAGCTGCAGTCGCTGATTTCCTTGTAAGTAATACCGACGTCGCTGAGGGCAATGTGACTGTTGTCGGATACGCCGAGACTAAACCACTCGCGCCCAATTCAACGGCAAAAGGCCGAGCCAAGAATAGACGAATTGAAATAGTAGTTGAAGGCGGCTAGCTAGGGACTCTCAATTTTGTTTTCCGAAATTATATCGAATATTTTCTTCGCATTTTCTTGGGGAATATTGAATCTTTGGCGCAGCTCTTCAATGTGGTTTTTTTCTTCATCTGTTACCACTCCATCACTTACCGCTATGCGAATCTGTTCTTCAAAAATGGCTTTACGGCGAGACATTTGAGCGGCAAATGCTGATGCCACTATACCAGTGAGCAGTGCGACTGTGCATACACCCATTAGCGCCGTGAGTGACCCAATTATTTTTCCCAGAGGTGTAATAGGAGCTACGTCACCATAGCCTACAGTTGTTAGAGTGATTAGGGACCACCACATTGTTTTTGGGATTGACTCAAAATTATCTGGCTGGGCTTCATACTCTGCCAAATACATCATAGAGCTGGAAAGAAAAAGTGCAATCGCGATCAAGTAAAGAGCGGCACCAAATGATCTGCGCTCTTCATAGATTGCTGAAAATAAATCTTCAAGGGCGGTTGAATAGTGAGAAATTTTTAGCAGCCGCACAAGCCGTAAAACGCGTAGCCATCGAAGATCTAAACCGCCTAGTATTAGAGGAAGAATGGATGGCAGAATCGCGGCTAAATCAATCAATCCCGTGAAGCTGAAAATATAGCTTGTTCTTCTACCAAGACTGGTTTCTTTTGGGTTAGTTTCATCTACGGCGATTGACCAAATTCGCAGCCCATATTCAATCACAAAAACGGAAACGGAAAAGGCCTCAAATAAAAATAGCTGATCTTGATATGCTGTCTTTATAGATTCTACCGATTCTAGACACACTGCCAGGAGGTTTAGGATTATGAGCGATGAAAGGAATATATCACACCACTGGCTAGTTCTATCTCCCCGAATATCCTTGTTAAGGATTTCCATTGTCCTTTTTTGATAATTGCGCATCAGACTATCGCCCTATCTATGAATATATAAATACACGCTAAGTTTCATGAACCTAACGGAAACTGTCAAGCATAGGTGCAGGTGATAAGGATCGGGAATAATAGCCTGAGTGGTTGGCGAACAGAAAAGAGATGGTTATTCACAGCAAAATGTTTACAGGGATACTGAGTTTTCGGTATCCCTGCATGAAGTGATCAGGCTGTTATTTTGGGCTTTAAGATGCCAGTGCGACTTTTTGGTTTTTAATCAAAGAGGGTAATAACTCCCAAGCGCTAGTAATTTCTTTAAGCAAGCTTTTTACCTCGACCACTAACTTAGGGTCATTGCGAAGGTTTGCTTTCAAGAGTTGGCGGGTTGAGTAGTCGTAAAGATCATTGAGGTTGCGAGCTAATTCGCCGCCTTTGTCAAAATCGAGAGATCCTTTAAGCCCGATAATTATTTTTGTTGCCCTTGAGACTGCAGCACTCTTATTGGGTATATCGTTAGCTGTGATAAATCTCTCAGCGTCGGTAAGCGCATCCAGTAAACCGTCAAAAAGCATTTGAATTAGTTGCACACCATCGGCATAACTAACCGCTGAGCTAACTTGTACGTCTCTATATTCAAGCATTACTTTATTGGATTTCACTGTGTTAAACCTCACCGAGTTGCTTTAGATACCTTAAAACATCGGCGCTTGCATCGCTTTCTTTAGTCTTTTTTATGAAATTTATTGAGTATTTTCAGCAGTTACACATTTTTTAAAGTTTTCTGCAGCCATGCAGGTTGATGCAATATTTTTAGCTTGAGAAATTTCGGTGTCATTGAGTAATAGTTCCGCGTAATAGGCTATTTCATCAGCGCCGGCAATATCCCTGGATTTTGCAATAGAAGCCCAGGTCAGGGCTCTTTTGGGGTCTGCTTTTCCACCATCACCGGCTTGGATCATGTACGCGTACATCATCTGAGCATTTCCGTAATTATTCTCTGCTGCAGACCTGAAGTAGCGCCTTGCAAGCGGAAGGTCTTTCGACACTCCTTCCCCTTTGTAATAAATTAAACCAAGCATATATTCAGAAGCATGGATTTCATTTTTAGTCGCTCTTGTAAACCATTTTCTCGCCGCTCGATAATCCCGTGCAACACCGTAGCCGTGGTAATAAAGCATGCCGAGATTGTGCTGTGCCTCGGGCAGGCGTTGGTCTGCGGCCTTCTTATACCATTCTCGGGCTTGGCTATAATCTTGTGAGACTCCGAGGCCTTTTTCATATAAGTGACCAACATTATTTTGAGCTTCCGCTACTCCGCTATCTGCCAAGTCTTTCCAAGCTCTCATTGCAGTAGCATGATGTCCTCGAGCAAGCGCACTTGATCCAGCCTTAAAGTTATCCGCAAAAGCTTCGCTTGGGCAAATTATCAGAAGGGTAAATGACATTATGGTCAATAAAAAAGGGTTTCGGTTGACTGAAAATTTTTGCTCAATCATTTATGTACGCTCCATTTTTCTTACTTGCGATTGTATTTTCAAGATAGCCTGAAACAGTTCACCTTCCGTTAAAGTCCCCAGCATTTTTGACGATTCTTTATCAATGACTGGGAGGCTTTCGCCAACAAATTTACTGACTTTCTGCATTGCAATATCTAATGAATCATCTGACATTAATATGATTGGGGTTTCACAGCGCACATCGCGCACAGGCTCAATACCTGCAGCAATCACATCAAGGAGCTCTAGCTTCTTAACCAGCAAACCCTCAGCATCTATCAGGTAAGCCTCAGAAACGCCCATAGCTTGCATATCTTCCAACAATTCATCACATTGTATGTTTTTTGAGACTCGCAAGAACTTGGGATTTATATAGTCAGAAACTTTGGCATGATTGAGCGCTATCCATTCTCGCCCCATATTAATCAATATCCCACGATCTTTGAGCTGCCTATCAAAGTATGATTGATCAAAAACCCGGTTGGTGATCAGTCCACACAGTGTTACAGCCATCATCGCGGCAACAGCGTACTCGTAGGACTGAGTTAACTCTAATACGATTAATACCGATGCGATGGGAGCGCCAATTACTGCTGAGCTAACAGCTGCCATTGCAGCAATTCCAACAACGGTAGCAATGTCGGGATATCCAAACGACACTAGCAACTGGCCCGTTAAAGAGCCTGCTGCCACACCGATAAAAATAGATGGCGAAAAGACTCCTCCAAATAATCCGGATCCCAGGCAAACGGCGGTCATTGCGATTTTGAAGATCAAAACTACTACAAGAAGTTTTATCGTGTACTCTCCTGAAAGCATGTCATTTACAGGACCAATACCTAAGCCGAGTATTTCTGGAACCCAAATACCCACCGTGCCACAAATAGTAGCGGCAATAAAAGTCAGAGTTACAGGTGACAAGTTACTTCGATTTGCCCTGTTGGCAGCCTCCCTTAGAGAGAGCATAAATATTATTGCTACTAGGCTGAATAGCGGCGAAAAAAGGACCAGGGTAGGCAATATTTCCGTCAGAGATGGAATTAAGGGGTCGATTTCAAAGGTAGCATTTTTTGGCAAGACAAAATTGCTAAACGCGCTAGCCGAGACTGCTGAGACAGTAATTGGAGCTATGGTTCTCATTGAAAAGTGGCGCAGTATAGCTTCATGAGCGAAAACTACCCCGGCCAGCGGAGCATTGAAGCCTGCAGCTATTGCGGCAGCCACGCCACAACCCAGATATATCTCATGCGAAAGTCTGCTTGAAACAAAACGTTTAACCCAGATTCCCATTGTGGCGCCAAAATGTACTACGGGCCCATATTGGCCTACAGACGCGCCTCCACTGGCGGAAGTAAAGGCCGCAAAAGTCGAGGCTAGACCTCTTTTTATATTAAGCGGTTCATGAACTTGATGAGCCGCATAAATAGATTCAGCCGGACCCGCCCATGATTCTATATTGAATAGGTAGCGTACCAAGACTACCACTGCTGCAGCTAGCCATAAGAAAATTAGGCTTGAAAAGTTAATATTTAGATCATGCAATGAAAATAAGAAAAGTTGGCTGTCCGCCCGCTGCGACGAAAAGTATTGAACCCCAGACACAAACAAATTAGACACTATTGCAAGCACAAGCCCGATCAACGTGCCTATGAAGATAATAGTTATCATCTCTGTAAGTGAGGATCTTACAGTAATAAGGGTGTTCTTTGACCAGTTCAGCGACCTAACTCCCCTTGATTTAATTTATAGATGAATTACTTAAACATAATTTTCGTTATCCGTAAATTATGTGCCAAAAAAGTTTTAATTGTGTATAGGTAAGAAAATTTTTATTAGCCATGGTAATCTGGCAGAGTGTTGCCGCCTATGCAACTTGGCATAAGATAATTTTTGGAGAAAAGATAATTGGGATCTCTAGCAGCTATTATTGGGCGAAGCCAAAAAATCCATGATTTAAAGGCGCTAATAGGCCAGATAGGGCCCTCTAGTTCAACGGTATTAATTTCCGGCGATAGCGGTACAGGTAAGGAGCTGATAGCCAAGGCTTTGCATGCCTGCTCCGATAGGGCTGATCAGCCGTTTATACCGGTAAATTGCGGAGCGATCCCCAGGGATCTTCTTGAGAGTGAGCTATTTGGGCATCAAAAAGGATCTTTCACCGGTGCGGTGTCAGATAGAAAAGGGCGATTTGAGCTTGCCCACAGGGGCACTATATTTTTGGATGAGATTGGAGATATGTCTCTCGATCTCCAAGTCAAATTGCTTAGGGTGCTCCAAGAAAGAACGATTGATCCGGTTGGTGCAAGCCAGGCAAGGCCTGTCGATGTTAGAGTGATTGCAGCATCGCATAAGAATCTTGAAGGGCTAATAGCAGAGGAAAAGTTCAGAGAGGATCTCTATTACAGGCTTAATGTCCTGCCGATTGAGGCCTGTGCTCTCAAGGAAAGGTTGGAAGATCTCCAAGTTTTGTTTGACCATTTTGCTGTGATGTACGCTCGGAATAATACCGACCCATGCTCGCTTCATCCCACCTCTCTCGTCACTATGGCTAAGTATGATTGGCCAGGAAACGTGAGGGAGCTGTCCAACATTGTTGATAGATTCACTGCGCTTTATGGCGGTAAGCAGGTTGATCTACGACAGGTTCCTCCAACCATGCTGCCATCGGGGATGAGACACCTTGTTGAACAGGAAGCTGGTGATGCTCTTAATAAAATTATGTTTGACCAAGACAAAAATTTACCGCAAGAAAGTATCGAACATGAGTGCAAGGCCGACACTATTAGTGATGTAGAGCGCGTGGTGATGTTGGCCCAGGGTGTTGGTGAGCTACCGGGCGATGGATTACATTTAAAGCAGCATCTAGTCGATATTGAACGCAGTGTTATTCGGCAGGCTCTAGAAAAGTCAGAGGGTAACGTCTCTAAAACAGCAAGATTTTTAAACATCCAGCGAACCACTCTGATTGAAAAAATTAATAAATACGATTTAACCAGCAGCGCTTAACCCCTCCTAGTTCTTCCCCCAGGCGAATTTTAGTAGTCAAATAATCGTCTTTGCCGGTGGCAAAAATATGACACTTTTTTGCCGCTATTCTAATAACCCCTTGTTTTTTAACGATATTTCAATTTGGCATAGTCTTTGCAACACCTCAGATTAAGAAAATAATTTATCTAGGATTTGTAAATGGCACAGGCATGTACAGTTTTGTGGGCGGTTACCTCCGATGCTTTAACAGAGGGTTCTGTTAAAGCGTTTGCAGAGCAGGGTTTGATTATCCGCCAAATAAATACTGCCCAAATTGCAAGCACGTCATTGATTGATGTCGACGTAGCTGTAATAGAAGTATCCGATAGCTTAGATGCGCTAAATCTGGCTAAGACTGCTCTTGCAAGTTTGGGGAGGGAAGCTCCAATTATAGCGCGTGTTCAGCGCAACCAATTTGAATTGGGCATTGAAATAATCAAGAGTGGTGTTCCGGAGGTTATTCCTGCTGATCACTTGGAGATAGATCTCTGGTTATCTTTGGTCGATCGTCTTGCCTTTAAGCCTCAAGAAGAGACAAATTATATCTTCGCGGATCCCCTTAGTCGCAATCTTCTTCATTTAGCCCAAAAAGTTGCCAAGGCAGATGTTAGCGTTTTGCTCACAGGGCCAACGGGCGCAGGAAAGGAGGTCTTGGCGCGTGTATTACATGATGCTTCGGATAGGGCTAGTGGGCCGTTTGTTGCATTTAATTGTGCGGCTATGCCAGAAAATTTAATTGAAGATATGTTGTTTGGACATGAGAAAGGATCATTTACTGGGGCGGTGAAGTCGCAAGAGGGTCTCTTCGAGCAAGCGCAAGGCGGAACAATATTCCTTGATGAAATTGGGGATATGTCCTATTCGCTTCAGGCGAAACTTCTCCGAGTTCTTCAGGAGAGACAACTAGTGAGGTTGGGTGGACAAAAAGCAATCGAGCTCGACATAAGAGTTGTTGCCGCCACTAATGCTGATTTGAAAAATGCAATTGAGGCCAGACAGTTCAGAGAGGACTTATATTTTAGGCTGAGCACTTTCAAGCTCTCCTTGCCCTGCCTGAGTGATCGTCCTGGCGATATTATTCCATTGGTGGGTGAGTTTGTAAGGCAGAGCAAGAATAGCGGTATTAACTACACAATTACTGATCAGGCCAGATCGACATTAATTGCATATTCGTGGCCGGGAAATGTTCGTGAGCTCCAAAATGTAGTTGCTCGGGCGATGATTCTCTGCCGAGGAAATGAAATTTCAGCTGAGCATCTAATCTTTGATGATTTGGGTATTCACGGCGGTCATGGGACCTCCACGATACATGTTTCAAGCCCTATGGACCATCAGGTAAGCCGCTTTCCTGATGGTGGGGCCTCAGATCTTGGGCAGACAGTCAAAGACAGTGAATGTCAGGCGATTATGGCTGCCCTTAATTCCGCTAAAAATAGAAACGAAGCAGCTCAGATGTTAGGAATCAGCCCCAGAACTCTTCGCCACAAGTTACAGAAATTTAGAGAGCAAGGCGCCTCGGTAACGCGGGCGTATGCAAGATAGTACTGGATTGAAATAGAGGACATAGATGATTAACCCTACTAGCGCAGCTGACGTACAGGCTATATTGAACCAAATAAAGGAATATCAAAGCCAAGCCTCAGCAGGAGTCTCGATAGATCCCTCCCTGGGGGCATCTGCGTCAGCCGTTGAAAAAATTCCAGGAAGCTTTTCTTCTGTCGTTGAGTCAGCAGTTAAAGAGGTTAATCAAACGCAAGCGGCCGCAAAGCAAATGCGAACAGCCTATGAGCGTGGAGAAGAGATCCCCTTGACGGATGTTGTCTTAGGGATGCAAAAATCTTCGCTGGCTTTTGAGGCCACGCTACAAGTAAGAAACAAAGTATTAAAAGCATATGAAGAAGTTATGAATATGCCGGTTTAGAGTTTTAAGAAGAGATTTTAAATATGGTCACAGCAGTAGCAAATCCTAGTGATGTTTTGTCTTCAGAGGCAAACAAAGAACTAAAAACGAATGTCGAGAGCGATGCAGTGCTGGCAAACCAGCCCGCACCTCTGCCAGCTGCATCTGGCCTGCCCGGTGTATCAACAATAATGGCTCAGCCGGCTGTTCGGCGTGCTATGCCGGCAATTGTCGGCGTGCTGACAGTTATTGTATTTCTCATAGCGTATCTTTGGGTTCAGCAGCCACCTTATAAGAGTGTTTATCCTGGTCTTTCTGAGTCAGACAAACAGGCGGCGTATGATGCTCTCATCTCTGGAGACTTTAAACCTAAAATAGATGAAGTGACGGGCGACCTGCGAATCCCTGAAGGTGTTTATCACGAAGCGAGAATTTTCTTGGCATCACGAGGTCTTCCGCAAGGAGGATCTAAAGAGGGCTTTGATTCCCTTAGAAATGATACTTCAATGACAACAAGTCAGTTTATGGAGCAAGTGCGGTATACGTCTGCTATGGAGCAGGAGCTGGCACGAAGCGTTGCCCAAATATCGAGTATTAGTTCTGCCAGAGTGCATCTCGCATCACCAAAACAAAGTGTCTTCATCAGAAATAGAACACCGGCTAAGGCATCCGTTGTGGTTACACCATTACCTGGAAGAATAGTCTCTGCTTCTCAGGTCGAGGCGATTGTTCACTTGGTGGCATCGAGTATTCCTTATTTGGCTGCTGAGGATGTTGTTGTTGTAAATCAGCGAGGTAAGCTTCTAACTGACTCTAGTACATTTGGTTCAATGCAGTTAAATACAGTTCAGATGGAGTACAAGCAGAGCCTAGAGGAAAGTTATCGAAATCGAATTGAGGCTATGCTTATTCCTGTATTGGGTGAGGGAAATGTTAGGTCTGAAGTTGATGTGAAAATAGACTTCACTCAAATCGAATCTACGTTTGAAGAATACGACGGCAACAATAATGGTGTAAAGCCACGCTCCGAGATTCTAATGACTGAAAGAGGCTCGAGTCGTTTGGCTTCTGGTGTGCCCGGAGCAACATCCAATACGCCACCAGCTGATAATGCCGTTGTAGTGGAAGGTCAGCTAACAGGCGGTGGTATTGCCCAAGGAGAAGGAATTCTAAGCGAAAAAACAACGCGCAATTACGAGATTGACAGAGCTGTTCGACATATAAAAAATCAAGGCGGTAATTTAGAGCGAGTTTCGGTTGCGGTGGTAATTAATCAGTTACGTGATGCGCCGGCGCAGTTGAATAGTGAGTTAGATGAGGGCGAACAAGATAATAATTTATCACCTCAAAACCAGGTTGCTCGAGAATTTACAGCTTTAGAAATTGAAAACTTTTCAAATTTGGTAAAAGGGGTTGTTGGCTTTGATGCAGAGCGAGGCGATACAGTAACAATCGTGCCCGCGGAATTTGAAAAACCAAAAGTTTTGAATATAGAGATTCCCTGGTATGAAAACTCGGCTGCAATTGGCGGGATTAAGACGCTTGGCGGAGCTTTAACCTTCATAGCTTTATTGTTCATAGTTGTTAGGCCAGTTCTAAAAGCCTATCTACCTGAGGAAGAGATCATTGAAGAGGTCGTCGAGGAGCTCGAGGAAATTAAAGATGGTGAGTTGACCGCGGAAGAGCTAAATATGATCGAACTGGGCGATGATGAGTCTCTCGAGGATATAAAGGCTAAATTGAAACCCAAGCGCTCAAATATTTCGAAAGATATGCTCGACACAGCCAATACTTATGACGACAAGGTTGCGCTAGTGCGCTTGCTTGTAGCTGAGGATTCAGGCCGCGTTGCTAACGTTCTTAAAAAGATGATTAAACCCGTTTAGGCTGGGGTCAGGAGGCTAGTTAAATGGCAGATGTAGCAGAACAGATTGAGAAGGCTTTAAACGCGGAAGAGGCCGTTCAGATCACTGAAGAACTTCAGGCTGAACTGGACGCAATGACCTCGACGGAGAGGGCTGCTGTAATTATGCTCCTATTGGGTGAACAGCAAGCAGCTGACATCATAAGATACCTCAATCCTAGAGAGGTTCAAGCACTTGGTCATGCAATGGTAGGCGTGTCTGATTTATCTCAAGAGGTGGTAAATATAGTGCTCGACGAATTCGTTGGGACCATCAAGACACAAACAAACCTAGGGTTGGGCACAACTGACTATGTAGAAAACGTGTTGGTGAGGGCCTTGGGTGATGATAAAGCTGCAACCGTCTTAGGACGAATAATGCCTGGTTCCTCGAGTAAAGGTCTAGAAATCCTTCGTTGGATGGACGCAAGATCAATTGGAGAGATGATCAGAGATGAACATCCACAGGTCGTAGCAATTATCTTATCAGTGCTTGAATATGATATCGCTGCAGATGTTTTAAACTTCCTTCCGGCGGACAACAGGGCTGAAGTTATGCAGCGAGTCGCTGCGCTTGAGACGGTTCAGCCGTCGGCGATGGAGGAGCTCGAGGGAATTATGCAGAAGCAATTCTCGACGAGTTCATCGGCTAAATCGTCCAGTCTCGGAGGTGTAAAGACTGCGGCTAAAATAATGAACTTCACGAAGGTTGATCTTGAGACGCAAATATTGACCGGTGTGGAGCGTCTGGATGAGGCCTTAGCAACAAAGATTCAGGACAGTATGTTCACATTCGATAATCTTGTGGGTGTAGATAACAGAAGTATTCAGGTCCTGATGAGAAATATTGAGCCTGACTTATTAATGACCGCCTTGAAGGGTGCTGACGAACTTGTCAGGGCTAAGTTCCTAGATAATATGTCTCAGCGCGCCCAGGCAATGTTCCTTGATGATATGGAGGCAAAGGGTCCAGTAAGGATTACCGATGTGGAAGACGCTCAGAAAGGAATCATGCGTATTGCGCGTAAGTTGTCTGATGCGGGCGATTTGGTTCTAGCGGGCCGTGGAGATGACTTTGTCTAGTATTGAGTCGAAAGTGTCCTGGCGCCTCAATGAGCTGCTTACTGCAGGCAAGAAGGCTAAAGAATTCGCTCAATCTCAATGGGACACTGACGAAAAAGAGCAAACTAATCAATTCGAAATATTCGAGCCTAAGTTGCTGGAAGGTACTGAAGTTGAAAGCGATGCTATTGTTGAAGAAGAGTCGCCAGTTGAGCCTGAGCTAGAGAGTAGTTCTTATCTCGACGACGCAGCCGCAGAGCTGGGCGGAGACATCCCTGAAGATGTTAGTCAAATAAGCCCTACCTTTTCACGTCAATCCCTTGAGCAAGCCATTGAAGCTGCTGAGGCAGCTGCTTACGAAAAAGGCGTCCAGGAGGGAAAGGCTAGATGGGAGGAGCACTCTCTCAACCTGCAAACTATAGCGAATTTTCTTGATGAAAGTAGTCGCGATACTGCTGAATATTTTGCGCCTTTAAAAAAATTGGCCATTCACATAGCAGAGGAGTTGGTAAGGGGAGAACTTTCTTATTCAAGTGATGCTATTAGCCGGCTTGTCGCTGAAGCTATTGGCTATGTTGGCGATGAAAAGCGGCCTGGGACCGTAGTTTACCTAAACCCGGATGATCTAGCTGGCCTTAGTGAGTGTAAATCTGAATGGCCTGAGCAACTTGAATTCAGACCAGACATAAACCTGACTCGCGGAAGTATAAGAACTGCACTGAATGATGAAGGGGTAGAGGATTTTTTAGACAATCGTCTAGCGTCTCTGTCTCAAGAAATGTTGGAGCTCTCAGGCGCCTATAGATTATCTAGCGAGAAAAATGAGGCTCCTCAAGAAAGTGAGGAATCGACCATCATCGAAGCAAATGTTGATAGTGAGAAGCCAGATGAATTGTAGTTTTGCTTCAGAGGTTGATTATCTTGCTTCAAGACTGCATGCCCCGATTCCCTCCCAGTATGGCAAATTAGTTAGAGTTGTCGGCCTCACTTTGGAGGCTACTGGAATAAGTGCCCCGCTTGGCGCCTTATGCAAAGTAGCATCATCGGGTGCGCAATCGGCGCTTAGTGCGGAAGTAGTCGGTTTTCATGATGAAATCACCTATCTAATGCCTCTTTCTAATCCTGGAGCTGTCGCTCCGGGTGCAAGGGTGACTGTGAAATCCACCAATCCTGCAGCCCGTCTAGGGAAAGCAGTTTTGGGGCGTGTCATTGACGGATCCGGTGACCCTATGGACGATAAGGGTCCAGTGCGCTATGAGTGCAGGGTTACATCCGATGACTTTCGCATAAATCCTATGGAGCGTGGGCCAATTAATAAGCCCTTGGATACCGGCATAAAAGCCATAAATGCGTGTTTGACTCTGGGCAGAGGGCAGCGAATTGGACTGATGGCGGGATCTGGTGTAGGTAAGTCGGTTCTACTGGGAATGTTAACGAGAAATACTGAGGCTGATGTTGTTGTTATTGGCCTGATAGGTGAGCGCGGGAGAGAAGTTCAGGAATTTATTTCCGAGACCTTGGGTGAAAGTGGGCTAGCAAAATCGGTTGTTGTTGCCGCCCCGGCAGATGTGTCCCCAGTAATGAGGTTAAAAGCGACAAATCTAGCGCATCTAATTGCTGAGTACTTTAGGGATCAAGGTAAAAATGTCCTTCTTCTCTGCGACAGCTTAACCCGTGTCGCGCACGCACAGCGTGAAGTTGGCTTAGCAATAGGTGAGCCCCCTACAGCAAAGGGATATCCTCCCTCGGTATTTGCCACTATACCGAAGCTAATCGAAAGAGCAGGCGTCGGTAGGCGAGGGCACGGTTCAATTACATCTATCTATACAGTATTAGCGGAGGGAGATGATAGAGCTGACCCCATCGTTGATATAGCCAGGGCATCTCTGGATGGACACGTAATGCTCTCTCGTCATTTAGCCGATGCAGCACATTACCCGGCCATTGACGTGAGTGGTTCCATTTCTCGTGTTATGTCGAATGTTGTTTCAGAAGAGCATCTGCAACAGGCAACCAAGTTTCGGCGGTTGTGGGGCCTTTATCAGCAGAACCAAGACTTAATTCAAGTAGGGGCCTATGAATCGGGAACCAATCGCGAACTTGATCAAGCAATAAATCTCTTGCCGCAAATGGAAGCTCTGCTTCAGCAGCCAAGTCATGTAGATGTGAGATTTAGACCCTGCATGGATTTATTAAACTCTGTTATCGCTTAGTGAGACTCTGACTATTTATGGATGAGCAATACAAAAATAATGGCGCGGTGTGGCAGACGTTGCTTATAAAAGCTGAGGCTTCATCAAGAGTGGCTCAGTTACGGTTGATAAAAGCGAATACCGCTAGAAGAGAAGCTTTAACTCAAATAAGTAGGCTCGATGATTTATTGGTCGAATACAAACGAGCCCACTCGCAGGTATTAAGAGAAGCGAGTGATACCTTCTTAGTTTCTAATTATCGTCAATTTGTCAGCCAACTAGAGGGTATTAAAGCCCAGGCTTCAGAGTCGCTAAGCAATTTTGAAACAGAGTGCGAAACTGCCCGACGGAATTTAAAATCAGTTGATGTTGAGCGCCAAAAAATGGAGTCGCTCGCATCAAAGGCATCTAAAATGCAAAAGCGCTTAGTCGAGTACAGGGATACCAAGGTAGTCGAGGCTGAAAATCTTATTAGGCACAATATGTCCAACCTATGATCGAATCACCAAGTTGGCATGCCTATTGCTCCATACATGTTAGTTAACCACTCTGTAGGGGAGTAAAAATGATTGATGTTGTCGGGCTAATTGTCGGAAAACCTACTAATAACAACGGTTTACAGGAAATTACTGATAAGCCAGAAGGTGATTCGGACAACTCAAATCTATTCTCAGGTATTTTGGCACAAAGCATGGTGGCAACCGAGCCGCATCTGACTGGCAAAGCATTGCCGGAAAAATCGGCGACTTTTTCAGATCTAACCAAGCGGCCTGAAAAGATTAATGTTGTGACGGTGGGAGAAACTCCCTCTGACGAAGATATTACTGATTTTGCTTTGAAGCAGGGTATAAACCCCGATGCTATAAAGGCGCTAATGACAGGTACTTCCAGTCAAGCCGGGTCCCCATTAAATATCCATGCTGAGAAGAAACCGCAATTAGTTGCTACAGAAAGTGCCGGCGCAAAATCCTCAGAGTTATTGTCTCAATTTCCGAACTCGTCTCGATTTGGCGTTGAGGGTCTATCGTCAAAACTCAAAGAGTCACGTCCTGATTTTCCCCCATTGTCTAGTGCTGGCGGCAGACAAAGTAGTCCCTCGATTAACAATGCCGCTGTAGCAGCAAGTGATTCGGAGATATCTGCAAAACACTTTCCCAATAGTCAGCTTTTAGTCACTAAGAATGAGGTTCCGGCGCAAGTCATGCAGGCAAGCGTAGCAAAAGTTGGGGAAAGTGAGGTAAGTGCGGATAAAATTAAGCAGTTGCAGCTTCAGGTGAGATTAAACGCAGATAGCCCGGTGTTTAAGTCTCAAGGCGCGCTTTTGACCGCTGTGTCACCTGCTAGGCTGGTCCAGGTTAAGCTCCCGATAACTGAGCCGATGCTGGCGCGCTTGAACAATAATGCTAACAACCCCGCCAACCCAGTAAACCTGTTAGTTCCCACCGCTCAAGTCCTGGCGGCAGGTACACAAGCGGCAGTAAGTGTGCCCCAACCGCAGGTAACTTCTTCTCGCCAAGATTTGCGGGCGCTTTCAAACTATATGTCGGAAGCTATTGGTAAGAAAGTTGCTGCGCAAATTGCAAAGGGCGAGTGGAGGGTCGAGTTAGAGCTACATCCGCGCTCACTTGGGCGAATTGAGGTACAATTGGAGCTTCGAAATGGTGATCTAGAAGCGACATTCACAACAAATAATAGCCTAACCAGAGAGCTTTTAAGTGAGGGATTGCCTCGCTTACGGCAGTCTCTTGAAGAAGGTGGCACGGAAAATGCTTTGCTAGAGTTAGAGCTCGCTAATAGTGATACGTCTGACGAAAATACGACACCTGCTGAGCAGCCTGAAGACATTATCGATGAGCCTGATGCTGAAGTAGAAGCTTCTAAAGCTTCGGAGAACCCCGAGCAGGGGTTAAACATATTTATATAATTTGCAATGCGAGTTTAATAGTTAGAGGTATTCAAAATGGCTGATGAAGCTTTGGAAGAAGAAGGGAAAGCAAAACTCCCTATTCTAAAAATAATTTTAATTGTTGTGGGTATATTGCTAGTCGTTGCATTGACTATTGGCGCTACCCTTTATGCCAGTGGATTTTTCGATGCAGAGAAAGAGGAGGATGCTGAGGCAGCCCTCGCAGCGCTAGAAGCCGAAGCAGCAGCTCAAAGGGCGGGGCCTGACAAAGTTCAGCTAGACAGTCCAGAGCTATCTAGGTTTCAACAGTCATACTATGAGCTTGAAAAAGAGCTCACAAGCAATGTTTCAAACTCCAGGAGAGTCATGCAAGCGAATATCGCGATTATGACCCATTACGATGAGCGGGTTGTTGATAATGTTGAAAAGCATGTTTTCGCACTTCGAAATGAGATGCTTATCGTAATGTCAGCACAGACTGAAGCTGATCTGCAGAGCAAAAATTTTCGAGGTGAGCTAGCGGAAGAGCTCAAGATTGTTATGAACGCCAAACTTGAAGAGTTAGAGGACTTCGGTGGAATCGAAGCCGTCTACTTTACAAATTTCATTATTCAGTAAGCCTGGTCAGGATTAATTACGAAATGGCAGATCAAGAAAATCTTTTATCCCCAGAAGAGCTGGGAGCCCTTACAGCCGGTATTGAGGACGGTAGTATAGAAACTGATACAGGGTTAAATACTGAAGTGAGTGTTCAACGGCATGATCTTACAAATGAAGATTTCACGCTTGGCATAAACTTAGCCACAATTGATCATATCAATGAAAGATTTATACGTCAGTTTCGATTGGGGTTAGTCGAGGTTCTTCGAACTACCCCTAAGATGACGGCGTCTAAAGTAGAAATAATCAAATTTGGAGACTACCTAAAGGAGCTAACGCCGCCACTGGCAGTGAATACAATTAGACTGAACCCTCTTAGAGGTAACTCAATGGTTGTGATCGAACCGTCGATTATTTTCTCAGCCCTTGATAACTTCTTTGGTGGATTCGGTAACGCCATGGAAACGTTGCCCTCGGGAAGGCTGTTTACTCCAACAGAATCTAGCATTATTAAAATCATGATGGATGTATTGTTTGGATCTCTTCATGAAGCTTGGGGGCCGGTCTTACAAATTGACTGCGAGCATATAGGGTCTGAAATTAATCCTCAGTTCGCTCAGATAGCAGATGAAAACGATTTGGTTGTTGTAAGCCGTTTCAGATCAGACCTCACAGAGGGGACGTCAGGAAACATGCATGTTGTCTATCCCTACAGTGCGCTTAAGCCTCTGAGAGAGCTTCTTAGGAGTAGCGTGCAGTCAGGCGACGGAGATGAGCAGTCAAATCAAATATGGAGTGAAGAGCTGCATGCCGCTGCGCTCGATTCCGAAATGGAATTGGCGGTGAAGCTAACTGATATACAAACAACTCTTCGCGCATTTAAAGAGTTGAAACCGGATGACATCATTTACATCGCTCAAACAGAGAGCGCCAGAGTCTATTTGGATGATGTCCAGGTCTTTGAAGCCGACATCGGAAACAATGGAACTCACATGGCGGCAAGAATTACGAAATCATTGAGTCCGCCCGTTAGCTAAGGGTGGGTTCAGCTTAATTACGGAGAAAATTATGGCTAAAACAGAAACCAATGTTGAATCATCAAAGTCAACCGATTATAAAGTTAGCGCCGAGGATGCACAGAATAATAAGATTAATGCTGATGTTCTTCAGAATATCCCAGTAACGATTTCTGTAGAAGTGGGTCGTACGAAGCTTAAAATTAGAGATTTGATGCGCCTGACTCAAGGAAGTGTTGTTGAGCTTGATCGTTTGGCTGGTGAGCCTTTAGACTTGCTGGTAAACAATACTCTAGTAGCGCAAGGAGAAATTGTTCTCGTTAATGAGCGTTATGGAGTAAGGCTTACAAGTGTTGTGCCTACTGCAGAACGGGTAAAGAACCTATAGGTTTAAAATGACTTCTCTGAATCTTGGAATGGAAGGGTTTCTATCGATGCTGGCATCGTTGTTATTCGTTCTGTTGCTATTATTAGCTGTTTTGGCGATGATGAAGAAGATGGGAAGTGGTAATGTCACATCGCCTAAAAAGATGCTGCAGATAAGAGACAGTCAATCTTTGGGCGCTAGGCAGAAGCTCGTTCTTGTTACAGTTAGAGGTAAGGATATTTTGCTGGGCGTTTCTCCTCAAGAGATCAGAATGATTTCGCAATGGGAAAGCGTCGAAGACGAACCGAAATTAGACGACGATAAATCAAAAATAAGCTTTAAAGAAGGGCTCTCAGCCCTATTAAGCAACAGGCCTTAGGCAGTCTATATGAATAGGGTAGTCCAACACTTTGCTAACCGACATGCGTTTGTGTGTCTGGTTATTGGGTTGTTCCTGCTTTCAAGTTCGGTAGCTTGGGGCCAAGGTCTGCCTGTAATTAGTGCTTCAGACGCAGGTAACGGAGACACTCAGTACAGCCTCACGCTCCAGCTGTTGGGTCTTATGACTGTCTTGACCTTGCTGCCTTCTTTGCTATTAATGATGACCTCTTTTACTAGAATTATTATTGTTCTATCCCTGCTTAGACAAGCATTGGGAACGGCCCAAACACCCCCCAATCAGGTACTTTTAGGATTGGCGCTGTTCCTCTCAATGTTCATTATGGCGCCAGTGTTCTCTGATGTTTATGATTCAGCAATCACTCCATATTACGAAGAACAAATTGGTTTTGAAGATGCTCTTGATAAAGCTCAGATCCCGTTCAGGGAATTCATGCTCAACCAAACCCGAGAATCTGATATTGCAATGTTCGCAGATATTGCCAATGACCAGTCTATAAGTGCCCGAGAGGATGTGCCCTTTTCAACGCTAGTTCCTGCATTTATTACTTCGGAGTTAAAGAGTGCATTTACAATAGGGTTTCTGATTTATATTCCTTTCGTGGTGATTGATTTGGTAGTTGCCAGCGTCTTGATGTCGATGGGTATGATGATGCTTTCGCCAATGATGATTTCGATGCCGTTTAAATTAATGCTGTTTGTTTTGGTGGATGGCTGGACGCTGATAATGGGTTCGCTTTCTTCCAGTTTTGTGGTTTCCTAGAGCGATGGACGTCGCGCAAGTCATAGAGTTAGGTCAAGAGTCGCTTTGGATCGCGGTCTTAGTTGCGGCCCCACTCCTTGGTGTTGCCCTTGGTGTAGGCTTAATGATCGGCATCTTACAGGCTGCCACATCCATCCAAGAGATGACTTTGAGCTTCATTCCCAAGCTCGCAGCAATGGTATTTGCGCTTTACCTTTTTGGTAATTGGCAGTTAACCGTGATGATTGATTTTTTTAATCGAATTTTCGAGAGAATCCCAGCGTTGTTTCTCTGATGGACCTTCTTATAACAGAGGTTGTAGAGCGCTTCTACTCACTGATATGGCCTATGATACGAATATCGGCCTTTCTATTGGCCGCACCTTTCTTTTCCTTGAGAGCGGTAACGGTTCGAATTCGAGTCCTTTTAGCGATTGCTTTGACTTGGATGGTCTACCCATTATATGAGTGGCCAATATTGGATCCTACAACAGCTGAAGGGCTGAGAGAGGCTCTGTTTCAGGTAGCGATTGGGGTATTGATGGGCCTCACTCTCCAAATAGTAAGCGCAGCTTTAGTTGTAGCCGGTCAATCTATATCCACCTCAATGGGTCTTGGTATGGCAAATCTTATGGATCCTAACATGGGTAATGTACCTGTGATTTCCCAGTTTTTATTGATTTGTTCGACTCTTATTTTCTTAGGCCTAGGCGGACATGTCTTGGTGATCTCAATGGTGCTTGAGACGTTCAGGCTGATTCCGATAGGGAGTGCTATTGATCTAACGAATTTATTTGGGTTGCTAATCAGCTGGAGTGCCATGATTTTTCTTGGCGGCGTGCTGTTGGCTCTTCCTATCATTGTTGCGTTATTATTTATTAATATTGGTTTGGGGGTTATCACCCGAGCAGCTCCTGCATTAAATATTTTTGCAGTTGGCTTTCCAGCCATGATTGTTGCGGGAATTCTGATTCTCTCACTCTCTATGGGGTCTATTGGTTACCGCATTCAGTGGTTATGGCGACAATCGTTCGAAGTTATTAATCAAATGATGGGGCTTGCTTAATGGCAGAAGAAGATACTGGTCAGGAAAAAACTGAAGAGCCCACGGCAAAACGAATCCAAAAAGCGCGAGAAGATGGCCAGGTTGCGCGCTCACAAGAACTTTCGGTTGCTGCAATGATGATAGGCTCAGCAGCTTTCATGTATCTATTTGGCGCATCTTTAATTGCTAATTTACAACAGAATTTTTCTTTGGGGTTCGTATTTGATCGAAAAGCGGTTTTTTCTGAAAAATTGCTTCCAGGGGCGTTTGGAGAAAATGCTATCACGGGCCTCCTTACCATGGCGCCGCTCTTCATATTTGCGATCGTCATTGCGCTTGGCGCTGCCGGTGTGCTTGGCGGATATATATTTTCTCCCAAAGCATTAGCGCCAAAAGCGAGTAAATTGAATCCTCTAAGCGGATTTAAGAGAATGTTTGGGTTGAAAGCGCTAGTAGAGCTATCTAAAGCGCTCACTAAGTTCACCTTAGTCGGAGCCGTTTTATACCTTGTGGTAAGTCAAAGTTTTGCCTCTTTAAATCAGCTTGGATTTATGGCTTTAGAGCCTGCCATGAGTACTGCAGGAAACATCATAGCCTGGGGCACTATCCTTGTGACGCTTACGCTTGTTATTGCAGCTGGTATCGATATTCCATATCAGCTTCATGAGTTTAATAAGAAGTTAAAAATGACAAAGCAAGAAGTCAAAGATGAGCTTAAGGATATGGAGGGCCGCCCTGAAGTCAGAGCTCAAATTAGACGCAAGCAGCGTGAGATGGCTATGGGATCAATGCTCGAGGCGGTAGCGGAGGCTGATGTGGTAATCGTTAACCCCGAGCATTTTGCTGTAGCTTTGAGTTATGATCCATCTAGCAGTAGCGCCCCTGTGTTGGTGGCCAAAGGAGTAGACTTTCTGGCCGAAAGTATTAGAGATAAAGCAAATGCTGGCGGCATACAAATATTTTCTTCCCCAACGCTTGCCAGAGCACTTTATTTTACAACTGATATTAATCAGCCAGTTCCTGAGAGTCTTTATCATGCCGTGGCGCAGGTCATAGCATATGTGTTTAGTTTAAATGGCAGAAATCCAGCCTCTGGTTCCTTGAATATTCCGGTGCCTGAAGTACCAGCAGAGATGAGGTACGCTAAAGATGGTACAGTTCAGGGTTAACAGTTACTTGGGAGCGTTAAAATGGTTGAGAACCCAATAGAGCCTACTTTCGATTTCCGAGATTGGTTTGATGGTGGAAATATTTTCTTTAGAGGGAAGGACAAGCAGCGCTTCCACTTTGCTCTAGAAGCCATTACTGAAAGAGGCCTTGGTCTTGCTGTCATCGGTGATAATGAAGTAGTGCTCGACCACTACTACAGAATGATGTTGGCAAAGTTGAGAGAACGTAGAGACTTTGATGTAGAAGTTATGCTGCCAGCCAGCACTGAAAATTTGTTACAAAGGTTTAATGAAATGGTTGAGGCGATGACCATTGATGAGGCCAGACAGCCAGCAGTAAAAGACTCATCGACTAAGCTGCTGATAATTAATGATGCGAAATTAGTTGAGTCGTCCCAATGGGCATTATTAGAGCGGCTTCTTGCAGATTTTCCTGGTATCAATGCTCGCGTAATTTTGTTTATAGATCGTAGTTACAACGCCTCTTATGAGGAGGCGTTGAGTGTTTTTGGCAGAAAACTTCACAGATGGGTCTCTGAGACGCCATCAGATGACGAGGTCAAGTTGCTTATTGAAGCCGCAGATGAGCACGGCTTTTCATCGGAAGTACGAGATTTAATGGATAAAGCGGGTATATCTGTCTTGGATCAAGTACCCCATCAGGTGTCAATAGAGGAAATTAAAGACGACTTTGATAGTGCTGTAATCCAGGCTCAAATTGACGATGAAAACCTGAAAGCAGATAGAGCGGACAGTTCTATTAACAAAAATATATTGGTGATAATCTTTATCGTCGTCATATTCTTTGTCTTCGGTTTAGTGGGTCTCAACTATTCTGGCATAAGCGATACTATTAAATCCGAATTAAGAGAGTTAAATTCCAAACCACAGGATGTGGCCGATATCGAAATAGGCCTGACGCCAGACAAAGATGAAAAAACACCAAAAGATGAAAATCTTGCTAATGTTGTGGTTAGTGATGATAGCCCCGTTGAGTCGATTTCAGTAATTATAGACGAGGCGCCTGCGGTTATTGTCGAAAACAGACCGTCGCCCCAGCCTGTTGAAGCTGAGATGTCAGCTCCAAGCTCAGCAAGCCTCATTAATAATGCAAATCCGGCCAGCTTCTTTGTCCAGCACGTTGTTCTCTCATCAAAAGATGAAGTTGTTCAGTTTGCCAAACAGTACCCTGATTTGGGCCCCAATCTAGTTATAGCCCTCAACAAAAATAACACCAAATTTGCTCTTATTTCAGGGCCATATAACTCGAAATTAGAGGCGAGTAATTCCATGAAAGAGCGAAACTTACCTGACACTTTCTGGATAAGATCGGCAAGCGGATTACAGTCTGTCCTAAAAGGCATCTGAGAATCCTCTGTTTGTGATATTCCGAAGCGGTTATTCTTCTAAAGAAAAGTTATTGGCTGTCGATATTCTTGTTACTAAATTAAAAGTAAGCAGAGCGGCAAGGGAAGACTTTGATGAGCGACGAAAAAAACGAGGATATTGACACTGAAGCCTTACCGGAAGAGGTTGCAAACGATTTAGCTGAAGATGATGCCACTGAAAACGAGGCCGGTTTTAGTCAGGGGATTGAGGGGCAAGACCTGCAAGATGATTTTGACAGGATGTCTGGCTTATTGCAGGAGGCTAAAGATCTTAATGACAAGCTTGACCTTCTCATGCCCAGTATTCTGCAGTCTGCGGAGGCTTCAACAGAGACTGCAGAGATTAGTCGCCAGTCCTCAATAAGTTTGCATGAAAATTCGAATAAGCTTGAACGCAAGGCGGTACTGCTTGCGGAAACTAATGAGCGTCAAACCCTTACTTCGTGGCGCATTGTTTCTGGAGCTGCAGGAGCTTTACTCATAGCGCTAGGGTTGTTCGCTTTCATGTCGGTTCAGCTTGCGGATCGAGTTGTTAAAGTTGATGCCATGATCGTTGCGGTCAGTAAACGAGTTGTCGAAATGAATGCTGCTCTGGACGAGCTTAGTGATTTAAATGCCAGTATTAATAAAGTCTCTGTTGACCAGAGACGGCTTGCGTCTGAACAAGCGAACTTTGTCACAAGTCTTAATAATCTTAAAAATGAGGTAGGCTCGTTATCCACGTCCTTGCCTAATACAACTGCTAATAGCGTTGAAGAAAAAACAACGAAGTTTGTTTCTAAAATCGATAAATTGGCATCTTCAGTCGATTCTCAAAATAGCGCGATATCATCAGCTACCCTTGGCATCAATAGGCTTGATAAGAAAATTGAGGCTCTTGAATCAGAGTTGCAAGGTGTTAAAAAGCTTAACAGGAGTGTCACCGCTCTCGTTGCTCTCGAGCGAGAAGATTATATTTCTGTGCTTAGAGAGCAAGCTGAAGCTCAAAAACAAAGACTCGCAGTTGAGGCAGGAGTCACTGATGACCCCAAGATTGTAACTTTTCCCAAGCGTTAAACTTCAGGTTTTGGCTCGATAGGAGCACTCGCTTCTGTCTCAATGTCAGCCGGCATCAGAAGTCTACTGGAAAAAGAAGCAGCTAGAGTAATTTCAACTCTGGAATAAATGTCTCCAACTGTCTCGTCAAGTGAGGTAGCTAAATAGGCAATTTGGTCTTCACGGGCATTACCAGCTTCATATCCAATCTTGTAAATAACTGCGACATTCGCCGGCGGCAGCCACGATCGGACTTCTCCCCGCAGCATAGAGAGCATAATGCCAGGAGATGGATTTTTAGCAGGAATGCCATTTTCAGCATCGGCCTTACCTTGACTAAAAATTGTATCAATGTGTTTTTGAATTACCTGTTCATAGCGTGGTTTCAGAGCAATTAAGTCATCGGGATTAAAGCCCTCTGGGACTTTCCCGCACATAACATCCCACAAAGCCTTGCCTTGAAAGCCCAAAAATCCGTTATCCTGGGTAACGGCTTGCTGTGTTGCGCCAATAGGCTGGTTAAACTGAGCCATACGAGAAGCCTGCTCAAGACGGTTGATTCGGTCGATGAGATAAATTATCAGGACTACAGTTGCTGTAGTTCCGAGTAATACTGACAACAAAAGGGCGGTAATCATTGTTTTACTCCTCTTTATCCTCTTCAAATTCAATAGGCCCTTCACAGTCCTTTTCATTCTCTGCAGCGCCAAAAAGCTCGTCTCTTAGGAATTCTAGGGCACGAAATGGCTCGTCTATTCCTATGTCTAGGCTAATTTTCTCAGCCAGTTTTTGTGCTCTTTCTAGCGCGGCGTATCCATCTACCCTCATATCTTGATACATGCAGCCTAATTGAAAAATTTCCTCTGTATACTCTATCGGCAGATAGGTATAAATTAATCCATTTACGCTTTTAGTCTTTTGGAATAGTTGCGCTTTTGGCGGTGATGGTGGTTTCTTGCCCTCGATTGTCGCGCGCTGAACTCTAGACTGGTAGCGGAGGGTTTTTTTGGCCGCTTCCACGAACGTCAGGTCAAAATGGTTCCTACATCTATTTGCAATACGCGCCTTGAAAGCTCTGTCTGCGCGAGAATCACTCGTTATAGAGCAGGCTCTTATGTAATCTTCTTTAGCTTTTTCATGGGCCTTAGAAGCTTTTTGCTTAAAAAATGAAAATGCCACCTCAGCCTCCAATATTACTCATTTTAGTTCTGAGTTTTTTAACGCATGAAGATAAAATCTGACTGACCCTGGATTCACTCACTTCCAAAATCGCACCTATTTCTTTTAGATTGAGTTCCTCTACATAGTACAAAGAAATAACCATTTGATCACGCTCAGGCAGGGTCTCAATAGACTCTTTTAGCGACGTTATAATTTCACTATCCGCAATAAAAGCCTCAGGCCCCTTTGTGTTGGTCGCAGGAATTTCTCCGGTATCCATGCTCTCATCGTCAAGTGACATTGTCTGGAAACGATTGGAGTGTGTTCGCTCTTTGTGAAACTCGTCAAGCTCCTTACCCATGAATTCGGCTAATTCTGTATGCGTAGGGGGCCTGCCAAGTTGAGAGGACAAAATAGAAGACGCCTCATTGTGAGCCCGAATATTGACAATGGCAGATCTTGGCAAATGAGATAGCTTACGCACTTGATCCAGTATGGCGCCTCGAATTCTGTTCTTCGCAAATACCACGAAGTCGACACCCTTGGAGGCATCAAATGTTTTGTCGGCCTCAATAAGGCCGATCATCCCGACCTGAATTAGTTCATCGAGCTCCATAAAACTTGGCAGCCGAGCCTTTAGATGAAGTGCTACTCTTTTGACCAGGGCAATATGCTGCATCAGGTCTGAATCATTGGCGCCGTTATCTTGGGTATCTTGGTAAGCCTTGATATCTGTCATCACATACTCATTGCCTTCGAGGCATTCTGATTGACCATTTTCTCAAGGAAAAATTGTAAATTTCCGGTTACCTCTGATGATTTCTCTATCGCGATCACTGCTTTCGCTAACGCGGTAAAGTCTTGACTAGCCGGCGATTCTGGATTGTGACAAACAACAGGAATTGAAGCTCTAATCGCCTTCAAGACTGACGAATCCTCCCTAATCGGCTGAAGACTCGTAACTTGGGAATCTAGGAACTTTTCAACCACCGAAGCAATGTTGTCACTCAATTTTTTGCCTTCAGTGGGGCTGCTAACGCCGTTGGGGATAAGCCTGATATTCTCCAGCTTATAATCTCGCAACATCACTTTTATTATTCCATAGGCATCTGCGATAGAGGATGGTTCATTTTTGAGGACAACAAATCTATGTTGACATGCTTGTAGGAATGTCAACACCATATCAGAAATCCCTGCCCCTAAATCCACAATCAAGAAATCTAAGTCCTCCTCTAGCTCTGAAAATCCGCTGATAATACCGGCTGTTTCAGAGGAGGATAGGGAGGCTAATTCTCTAATACCACTTGCACCTGGAATGAGTTGAACACCTTCCGGCCCATTAAAGACTATTTCTTTTAAGGTTTTTTCTCCTGAAATAACATGGCCGAAATTGAATTCTGTTCTACATCCGAGAGCAAGTTGAGCATTTGCGAGGCCCAGATCAGCATCAAACAACATGACTTTCTTGCCAAGCTTGGAGATTGCAACAGCAAGATTGACAGAAACGGTTGTTTTTCCTACACCGCCTTTTCCGCTTGCAATACCGATAACTTGAGTCATTTTCTAGATCCTAAACTGCCGTAAGCTTTTAATTTAAAATAATACCATACTTGCCAGCTATTTTATTTTAAGAGTTGTGCCCCTTTTAGCCCAGCTTGCTATCGCATTGGCCAAAGCTTAGCGGTAGGTGGCTTAACGCATGATGAGCTAAAGAATTACCATCAATTATGATAGCGGGATCAATGATTGAAGGTCCGACGGCCCCTACAGATACGGGTACCTGGCTCTTTAATAGGCAGTTAATAGCAGCCCAAGGATAAACGTGATCTTCTAGCCGGGATAACATCAATGAGTCCCATTTAAAGTTAACAGGATCAAAATACCTCTTGGCTGATGCTTCCGAGGAGTCCCCAGCCATTACTAGATGCTTCTTTGCCATCGGCACTATATCTGTAAGAGCTTCAACGCTAGAGATGGGATACTCTCCAGGGGTATCTATAATAATCAAGTCTCTAAATTGAAGCTCCTCGAGCAGGCTGCGTAACATCTCTGGTGAACTTGCTCTAAAAGTTTCAACGCCCGATTGTGAGCCTACGAGCTGTACTCGATTCCATGCCCCAAATGCTAAATCGTTATAGCTGATCATGGCAACAGATTGTTCGCCTAGTGCCACGGCGCCTTGCTTGGCTAAGCGGCCTGCCATTAAAGTCTTACCTGCACCTGAAGCCCCGGCCAAAATATGGATCCCAGTTAGATCATCTAGGATATTCAAGCTCGAGATTCCTTTGCCGAGCGCAGTCGAAATCTCAAATAAAGCTTCAGACATTGTTGTATTTACGTCAATGGATGATGTCACCAAAGATCTGAGAGCTACAGGGATTCCGGTTTCATTTAAAGCTTCGATGAGCGGCTTCATTTCTTCCGAAACCGAGTGAGTACCAGCCCACACATCTAGTTGCTGGGCTAGGCGAAATTCTTTGCGCAAAACGGCAAGCTCTTGTTTGACTAAATCTACAATTTCCCTGGCTTTAAGTTGATCCCTTAAATCCTCTTCTTCTGACACGTCAGGTATTAAATACTCGCCGTCAACAGCCTCATTTGGTGCGCTTGCCATGTCTGCGAGTTCAAGGCCATCACTCCCTACATCTCCAAAGACCTTTTCGTTCATAACGGCCTGAAAATCCGTCTGCTTTTCGTTAACAACTTCAACGGACTTTTCAGGCACCATTTGAGCTTCATCTAAGGAGGCTTTAGACTCCTCAGCCAAATCTACAGCAACAATGACTTCAGTTAGCTCATTGGCTTTCTTATTTGAGATAACAAGTGCGTCCTCACCATATAGTCTGTGCACCTGATCAAGTGCCTCTCTTGTGTTGTGAGCTAGAACTCTCTGAAGTTGCATTTTTCGATCCTTTACTTATCTAAACTTTTATCTTCGACGTCTACTGTGGCGACTACTTTTACAGCTTGGTCATCTGGTATCTCACTGTAAGAAAGTACAGTGAGATCACTGATTCGATTGCGAATGATTTTTGACATCCAAGGCCGTATCCCTGGAGAAACCACAAGAATAGTTGGGTGTCCTTGGTTTTCTACTTGCTCAGCATTTTCGGCTAGCGCTTTGAATAATCCTTCTGCAAGCTTAGGCTCCATAACCAAACCATGACTACTAGCACTTTGTTGCAAAATGTTATGCAGGATCTGCTCTAGGTTTGGATCTAAAGTGATGACCGGGAGGCTGTCATCGACATCAATTAAGCCTTGCACGATCATTCGTCCTAGTCGAGGTCTTATAGCCGCGGTAAGTTCATCGGGATCTTGGGTTTTCGAGCTTTCAGTTGCTAAAACTTCGATAATTGTTCGCATGTCCCTAACTGATACTGATTCCTCTAAGATATTTTGAAGAACTTTCGTAATCGTAGCCAGAGGCAATTTTCCAGGAACCAAATCCTCAACCAGCTTAGGGGATTTAGTTGCTACTTTGTCTAATAATTGCTGCGACTCATCATGACTTAAAAGCTCTGAAGCATTTTTTCTCAAAATAGTATTTAGATGAGTTGCTATAGCTGTGGCATTGTCGACTACTGTATAGCCCAGTGTTCGAGCGTAGTCCCTTTGAGAGGGGTCTATCCAAATTGCATCCAGTCCAAAAGCCGGCTCTTTAGTCGGAATACCCTCTAACTTTCCATGAACATACCCTGGATCGATAGCCATCTCTTTCCCGACCCTAATAGTTCCTTTTCCTCTAACCACACCGTTCATCACGATATGGTAGATATCTGGCTCTAGATCTAAATTATCTCTAATCCGTATGGGTTGAATCAAAAAGCCCAGCTCAGCAGACAATTTTTTTCGTACCCCTTTTACTCTTGGCAGTAATTGACCGCCGGTTTCAATATTTACAAGTGGAATCAAGCCATAGCCAATATCAATCCCAACTAAGTCAACTTGGTCAACATCATCCCAGTCCAAGTCTTCACTTTTTTCAACTGAGGTGGCAGCTTTATCAGCTTCTAGGTTTAACGATTCGCGCGCTGTAGAGACCTTGGCGAGGTAATAACCAAGACCAGCCACAATAATCGCCAAGCTTACAAAAATCAGATGAGGCATGCCCGGCACGATTCCGAGCATAAGCAGGATGCCAGATGCAATGAAAAGCGCCGTAGGGTTATTAAGTTGTGATTTTGCCTGCTCTGTCATTGAGTCGGCGGTGGTGACTCGAGTCACAATAATCGCGGTAGAAAGAGACAGTAGTAGAGATGGGATCTGTGCGACTAGCCCGTCTCCGATAGTAAGCAAAACATATATTTTCCCAGCTTCAGAGAAACTCAAATCATGCTGAGATATTCCAATCGCGAGACCGCCAATAATATTAATGAGTAGTATCAAAAGCCCGGCGATTGCGTCGCCGCGTACAAATTTTGAAGCGCCATCCATAGATCCAAAAAAGTCTGACTCTTGGCTGATCTCCTCTCGCCGCTGCTTCGCAGTTTCTTGATCTATCACTCCCGCATTAAGGTCAGCATCAATGGCCATTTGCTTACCAGGCATTGCATCTAAGGTAAATCGTGCAATTACTTCTGATACTCGTCCTGCACCTTTTGTAACAACAATGAAGTTAATGATCATCAAGATTGAAAAAATAATGAAACCCACCAAGTAATTGCCGGCTATGACAAATTCACCGAATGCCTCGATAACCTTGCCTGCAGAGTCAGGCCCCTCATGGCCTTTTACTAAAACTAGCCGTGTAGATGCAACGTTAAGCCCCAGGCGTAACATTGTTGCGATAAGCAAAATTGCTGGGAAAGCTGAGAAATCAAGAGGTTTCGAGCTGTTTATGGCCACCATGATGATAACCAGGCCAACCACGATATTAAATGTGAATAAAAAATCGAGTAAGAACGCAGGCAAAGGGAGGATTAGCATTGATAGTATCAACAGAACCAAGAACGGAAGACCTAGTCCGGATAGTTCGATTTTTGACATATCTTGTCGAATGCCTGACAGTGCCGCTAAAACCATATGGTAAAAACCTTATATAATTCAGTATGTTATAGATTGATTCGCCTGCTATTGCGCATCATCAATTCTATCTCTATCAGGGATGGAGCAATAACTGTGCCAGTCTTTGATATCACGTCAGGACATATAAAAAATGACTCGGGTTTAATTAAAGATGTATGCCAATCTGCCGATTAATATTTACGTAGACGTTAAATCAAAGTAAAAAAATTCTAGCTAGCATGGCGGCACACTTATGACACTCATTAAGCATTTTGAAAATTATGGCCAGTACTCCAGGGGAGTAAGAAAATTCGGATTGATCCTCACGCTTTGCTTTTTTGTCGTCTCCTGTGCGAGCACAAATCAAAAATATGGCGCTGCAGCGACCGAAGTCATTGTGAATGAAGATAAAAACATAATGGGTACAGGTTATGCTGTTATTAGTATTCAGCAGCACAGCAATCCTGCACAGCAGCGTTTGTTGTCGATACGAGCGTCCAAGTTGGACGCTTATCGTGCCCTGATGGAGCAAGTCTATGGGCAGTATCTAGATGCAAATACTACAGTAGCTGAGATGGTTGTTGAGAGTGATGCGTTTCGAGCACGTGTGCACGGGGTTGTATATGGTGCGAAACTGGTAAGTATTAAACCTATTGGAGACGATACATACGAGACAACCCTGTCGCTTAATAATTCCACAGTTCGAGATCTTAGAAGATTGTATCTCGATCAACTAGCATCCGCCCAGGGTTCCTAAAAAGGGCTGTTTTGATGTTGATCTCTGTGACTATTTCTAGATTATTATCAGTGGCCATCTTATTGGTTACTACCGTTGTTGGATCGAGTGCTGTGAGTCAAACGATCACTGCTCGAGATAAGCTTGAGGCCACACGTCAAGCATTGCTAGAGCTTGCGGTCAGTTCTAACATGAAAGTTTCAAATGCGGCATATATAGACTCTAAGGGGGTGTTGCATGAATCTGCAACCTTTAGAAGCGATTCAGAAATACGGGGCATTAGAGTTCAGGAGTATATTGAAGAGTCAGGATCTTTAAAAGCCAGCCTCCAGGCAGATGTAACGCCACTAGCACTGTGCAATCCCGGTGAAATGCCTTTTAAAAAGACTGCGCTAATTAATTACGGCATCCAAATAAATGATCAGGAAAGAGGATTCCGCGTAGGCGATCATTATGCCTCAGAGATCTCAGAAGTTATTTTCTCTGAACTCTCATTGCAGCTTGAAAGCTCGGGTAAGTGGGCGTCAAAAAGACAAAAAGCCTTGCCGTCAAGTTACAGCTCGTTGTTAACAAGCGATGGGGCTAGCAATGCGCGCTATAGCTTTGACATACGACTGCAGCATCAGCGCGACAAAAAAAGCCTTGGCCCTGAGGATGCCGGAATTCTTGGGGAAGCAGTAAATATTGGAAGCAAAATGTCGAACGCTTTGCGTCAGAGTATCCCTGAAGTGCTGATAAAAAAGCCGTGGCCAACCCAGTATATGTCATTCAATATTTCTGTTTTTGACAGTATTACAAATGAACAGCTCGTAAGCTCCGAGTACAGACTGCAATACAAGAATGTTGATCGCGGCTATTCGAAATCAGCCTTGCCTGCGCATTTGAAAAATACTGTCCAAAGATCGGTGGCACATTTTATTGATAACTTAGAGCAAGAGATCGACTGCTCTGATACTCGAATTGCTTTTGAAAACCCAGGCGTTTCATCAGATTTGGCTTCACTTAGCATAGGATTTGCAGCAGGGCTTGATATAGGGGCACAATTTATAGTGACTCGAACAGGAGCGCTATTGAGCGATACTTTGAGTCCTGCAAAGCTAGATTCGATGGTCTTAGCTGAGGTAATTGACCTATCTCGGTACTCATCGACGATAAAGCGGATTGCCGGTCCAAGTTTCTCTGGAAGTGGTGACTTGAGAGTAGCATCCTATTTTTCTGGGCAGTGAATATTCCGTGCTGGCCAAAAGTAAGAAAAGGTAAACGACATGAAATCCTCTAAATTAGAAACTTGCCCTTATCGAAATTACCAGCGACATGGGCTTTTAGCGTCCATTATCCTCACTGCGTACCTTGCATTTTTTCCGGCAGTGGCCGTATCCGACACACAAAGCGATGCCCTAGCCGTTCTGCTGGAAGGATATGACCTCTATGCAGACATGCCTGTATTGGAACGCTCAGGAACGGTGAATGGATATTATATGGTTAAGGAAGGTGAAACACTTGATCAGATAATATTAAGCACTATGCCCAAAACAAATATCAGAAAATCCATCATAAAGCGCGCGTTTGTTAATGCCAATCCACATGCTTTTAAGAGAAGCAACCCGAATTGGATGTATGCAAATAAAAGACTAAAGTTGCCGGATGCAGACGATATTAAAAGTGTAGTTTTTAAAAATAAAAATCTAAGTAACAAAGAAAGGATAAGCGATCAAGACAAGAAAACCTGGGTAAGTTATCCCTGAGATAATCCTGTGAATATATACTGTTTAGTAGTAGATGCTGATGCTTGGTCCTGAGCAGATCAACCTTGGCATTCGTAATGCTCCGATATTCTTAGAGGGTCAGGTCGCGATAAATGTCTCTGAAGTCACTGCGCGGCAGCTGGCGCTCAAAGATAATCAAATCGTCAGAGGGGTGATCGAAAGTCAAGGTAGTAAATTACAATTAGTTATAGGTGACAAATCTATTCCCCTGGCAAAGTTGGGTCGGCTCCAATTGGGAGACTCTGTGGCTCTAAGAGCCCTAGTTAAGCCAGATGGGTTAACTCTAGTGCCAATTAATGCTTATCCGCAAACCTCGCCAACTGTCCCGGCGTACTCGGATAGATTTTTGCGACTCCTCTACAGTCCGATTATGCCTAGCTCAGCATTGAGAGGGCTGCAGCCAGCAACCCTCAATACACTTGCGTCGCTGGCAGGAACGGCGAGCGGTGTCCTTCTTGCCAGTATGAGTAATATCTCTCGGGATGCGGTAAAGAGTGCGTTCCTAACTTCAGGGCTATTTACTGAATTTAACCTTCTTTCCAAGGAGCGTTCCCGACCTGACCTTAAAACCATGCTACGTACATTATTGGCCCTCAATACTATTCGGACGAATGCCTCTTTGGTCAGTGATATCAATTCAGCTGTCGACCTTATAGAAAGTAAACAGCTTGACAGTTTGGCGGCACAATTAAATCGAGAGACCCTGTATAGTTTTATTTTGCCCTTTAAAGATTTCGCGCCCGTTGAGGTCGATATAGAGAGGCACTCGAATATAAACGGTGGGCAGGACGCATCATGGATTATCAACTTGTATAGCAGTTCGAATGAGCTTGGTGACATGTGGCTAAAAACTACCCTTCTCCCGCAGCAAGAGCTTGATATGATGATATGGGCAGAGAGGGCCAATACGGCTCAGTGTGCAAGTGCCGCGATGTCAGAGTTGATGCACCAGCTCAAGAGCTTTGGTTTGTCGCTATCTGGGGTTCAGGTATTCAATTCGGTAAGGCCAGCGCCTGATCGAGACTTATCATCTCCGGGTCATATGGTGAACGCAAAAGCATGAGCGGATACTTTGAGAAAAAAGCCGTCGCTTTAGAATATGGATCTAATGAGGCTCCTACCGTCTTGGCAAAGGGCGAAAACGATTTGGCTGATGCGATTGTGGCGGAGGCCAAGTCGAGAGGTATACACATCGCCAAAGACCCAAATTTAGTGGCCCTATTAAGTCGTTTAGAGCTAGGAGAAGAAATTCCAGAGGATCTTTTCGTGGCTGTGTCGGTAATTTTGTCTTGGGTGTATTGGCTAAAAGGACTTACGCCGGATGATCTTGACTAGTTAAGCGTCTGAGAAATTATTATTGGATCTGGAAGATTTGATCTTTCCAAGTTTGTCGTAAATTTCAACTGAACTTAATGGGTCCTTGGATTGAATGGTCGCTAGCGCCGAGCGGATTGAATCTAGCTTACTATTAATGAGTATTTCATTGCGCTGGTGGAGTGTTTTGCATTCTTTGAGGATGCTCATGACTTCATCCCATACTTCCAGAGGGTGATCTTGACTATCGCGAGCTACTGACGTTGCTTTGATCTGCTCAAAAAAGCTATCTTGCGAAAAAAACTTAAAGATCTCCGATTTTTGAGCCTGAAGTTCTTCAAATTTCGTCAGATTTTGCTCTTTCAGAGCCTCGAATTCGCTGGACAGAACCTTCTTCAAGCTATTCGCTTTATGAAGTGATTGAGATAGAGCTTGGTTAAGTGGCTGCATTTAGGGATAGTAGACGGTTTAAGGGGCGCAGGGAAGAAAAAACGCCCCTTTGGGCACTAAGCTATTTAATACCAATCATCTTTTCTAAAGCGAGAAAGCTCTCTGCCGTTCTTTTTGCATCAAGGGGATAGTTGCCAGACTCGATGGCAGCCTTAATGCTGGCAACTTTCGCGGAGTCAAATGAGGCATCAGACAAAGCTGCCTCTACACCTTGGCTTAGAACAACTTCATCCGAGGCGACATTGGTAGGAGCCTTGACGTTGTTATCAGTGACTTTCTCAGCATTGCCTTTTGAGGGCGTATCTATATTGTTGGCAGGCCTGACATGGGCCCTGTTACCAATTGGAAATGAATCTGTCATACACTACCCCCTTATGGGAACATTGACTTTACGATACCTATATCGGCACAAGTTTGAATTTCTTAAGCCCAAAAATCAAATTTTTTAAAATCAAGGCACAAAGCCTGCATTTTCGGGCTATAGACCCTTAACTTTTCTTTTGCCTACAACAATTCCTGGTACTAAATCCTTCGATTCTGGGTTCATCAGCGATACTTGATCGCCTATTTTGCCGTCTTCCATCGCTATCATTTCTGAGCTTATGGTTAGTGCGCCTTTGGAAACCGTTAGCTGCACGGATTCTCCCTTCAGTACCATTTTTGCGGGACGTAAATCTGATGTCTTGATTACTTCCCCTGCGTTGATAGATCGCGTTATTTCCATATCTTTAGCATCCAGCAAACTTGCCAAGGAGTCCTTGGACAATTTTCTATAGGTAAAGCCAAGCGTTAAGTTGTCATTATTTAACGCTTGTCCTCTATAGATAGGTTTGGTGCTGATGACGGCTGAGCGCCTAACTTTTATGTCCCCGTTAGCGAGTATGGTGCCTTTTTTTAGGTCTCTCCTAGCTTTGGCACCAGTTAGTGGGTCGCTTAAAAATCGCTGACTACCCGCTGCTTTGCTTGCTCCCATATATCCTCTGCGGACATTCTCTTCTGTTAACAATGCGTTTTTCTGAATATCTTTTGTCGTCTCAAATACAAGAACGCTCTCATCAAAATGGTTAGTTTTTACCAGCTCTCCTTGCTCAACATCTCTAAGTAAGACTGGTTTATTCAAGGCCCTGAGTTCACTGCTAACGGACAGAATGCGCATGTCCGATGAGGCTGTGGTGGAAGCTGAAAGATGGTCGGCTGATAGCAGCGAGCCAGCAGAAAGTTGCTTGGCATAGATGAAGGCTTGTTTTTCTATGTCGGAAGTAATGGTCAAAAACAGTTTCCACTTTGTTTCAGGGCAAGAGACTACGACATTACGCTTACTGGAGGGGTAGAGGTACTTTATCGCAAAAGGCGCAGAGCATTTAGGGATGCTGAGTCGTTTATCAATAGCCGATATTTTTACGTTATTCCGATCCACTGACTCGGATTTTGCATACCAGGCAATAACAAGAGCCCGAAGATCGTTGGCGCTTGTTGAGCGATCTTCGTCGGCCAGCACTGAAGTTGAAAACGCTGTGAGTATTAGAAGTATTAAAAATCTTGACATGTTTAGAGTATGTAGTAGCCGGAAAGCTGACGCAATACTGACATAGTGGCAAGAGTGGGCGGCAAATTATTGCCATTTGAGCGGCAAGTCGCATTTCTTGATATGCGATTAATATTTTAACTATCTGATTCTATTGATAAAAATTAAAAGATCTTAGCCAAAATCCTAAGTTGGCACCCGTTTTGCAAAGTTCCGTCAGAGGAGTCTTTTTATATTAATCGACTCATATAGACAAAACTTTAGAGACTTTGAAATGAAGATATTTGATTCTGCTCTTGGCATTCACGAAAAAGCTTTGGGGCTACGTAGCCAGAGGCTAGAGGTGATTGCCAAAAACATAGCGAATGCTGATACGCCGCATTTCAAGGCTCAGGATGTTGATTTCAGGTCTGCTCTGGACTCGGTCCAAACAAGCAGAAACCTTGCTACAACCGATGCCAAGCATTTCGATATTCCTGACATGGGGACAGTGCGCAACCTTGTGTACAGCGTTCCTTTTGGAAACTCCCTAGACGGAAACACGGTGGAGTTAAATGTTGAGCAAGCTAAGTACGGTAAGGCGGCTGCGCAGTATCAAGCTACGCTCAGGTTTCTTGAAAGCGATATAAGCGGAATCAGAAAAGCCCTTAAGGGCGAATAGGTGGTATTAAATTATGGCTTTTGACAATATTTTTGGAATAGCAGGCACAGCCCTAAATGCTCAAATGGTTAGGCTAAATTCAACAGCGTCCAACTTGGCAAATGCTAGCACTGAAGCATCAACTGAAGAGGCAGCTTTTAAAGCCAAAAGGCCTATCTTTGAGGCGCTTTTATCCAAAGAAATGACAAATGCAGGCGCGCAATACGTTGGTGGAGTAAAAGTTTCGGGCATGGTCGATGACCAGGCGCCAAATATAAAGGTGCATGATCCCGGCAATCCTAAGGCTGATGCTGACGGATTCGTTTTTCTCTCCAACGTTAACGAAGTAACAGAGATGGTAGAAATGATGGGCGCCGCTCGAAGCTATCAAAACAATGTTGAGGTCATCAATACAGCCAAAGCGCTGATGATGAGAACTCTAGATATAACTAAAGCATAAGGATTCTTAGGATGGTTACCAGCGCTGTAAATTCTTCTTTTCTGACCGCAGAGCAATTTAAGGAGCAGCAAATTCAGGCTACAACTGAAGAGGATATGTTGGGGCGTGATGCGTTCTTAAAGCTTTTAACTACTCAATTAACAAACCAAAGTCCCTTAGATCCGATGGATAACGAGGCGTTTGTAGCGCAGCTAGCTCAATTCTCCTCCGTCGAGGGAATCAAAGGAATGCAGCAGTCCTTGGAGCAGATGGTTACCGGTATGCGTCAAGATCAAATGCTTACCGGCGCTAATTTGGTCGGTAAAAGTGTCGCTCTAGATGGAGGGCGTTTTTATGGTGGTAATGGTCAATTATCGGAAGCTTCTGTCAGTCTTGAAAATGGAGCGCAGTCGCTCATTTTAAGTGTTCATGACCGCAATACGGGTGAGCTAGTCAATAGAAGCACGCATGGCCCGCAATCCGCAGGGCAGGTATATGTAGGTTGGGACGGCCTGGATCAAGATGGCAATGTGGCACCTCAAGGTGAGTATGTAATGTCGGTTAGTGTCGTGAGATCAGGGAAGCTCGAAACGATGCCGGTAACGACCATGAATAGAGTTAATGGTGTGCGATGGGATCCTGATGGGCATCAACTCTACTTAGATATTGGCAGTGGAGACAATGTCTCTATGGCTGAAGTAAAACAAATTGGTGGCTAGTAGCCTGTTTTTAAAATAATAGTTGAAAGCGCTATTAGCTGCGCTGTAAGGAGAAAAAATGTCATTTTATACTTCGTTAACTGGCCTCAATGCGGCAACTACCGAGCTATCGGTTACATCAAATAACATTGCCAACTCGGGTACTTCCGGATTCAAGAGATCTAATGCTGATTTTGGTGATATTTTCGCAACATCACCGCTTCAGAAAGCGTCAAGTGTTGTTGGGCGAGGCGTAGCACTCAAAGAAGTGAGCCAGGAATTTACGCAGGGAAACATTGAATTTTCTGCAAATTCACTGGATCTTGCCATTACCGGTGATGGCTTTTTTCCGCTTGAGTCTGCCGATGGGACGAAAATTTATACCAGAAATGGCGGCTTTATGCTGAATGAGCAGAATCAGATGGTCAACAGTGCTGGCCAAGCTCTTCAAGCGTTGCCAGTTGATTCTACGAATAAGGCTGACTTCGGAGAACCGCTAAGTGCCCTCACCATTCCTCGAGCTACTGTGTCAGAATTTTTACCGACAACTGAGGTAGAGTTAGGGCTCAATTTACCATCAGACGCCACACCCATTACTGAGGCTTTCAATCCAGCCAAGCCCGAGACGTACCACAAGACAACATCATTAACTGTTTATGGTACCTCTGGGTCAGATCATCTTGCGACTATCTACTATGCGAAAACGGCTGAAGCTACAGCAGACGAACCGTTTAATAAGTGGCAAACGCATGTTTACATTGATGATCAGCCTGTTGATGCGGCATTAATCCAGGCATCCGATAATGCCAATGACAAGTATTTTGTGAATAAATATGGTGAAGTTAAAACTCAAAGTGAGTTACTAGAGCTTCAGCGCACTAGTTCTGAGAGTGGTAAATATTTGGTAACAACGGGCACGCTGTATAAGAAATATTCCTTCGATAATCTGTCCACGCCGACAGAATCCAGACCTGCAAGCGTTGAGTTCCCCATTAATCCAGCTTCACCCTACGTTGATGCTTTGAATCTAACGAATAACAGTGACGGTGTTGATTTCACTGGTGCCGAGATGACAAGGGCTGATTTATCCAATTTGTTTACCCTTAGCATTGATGACTCAACAGAAGTAACTATTGGGCTCGAGCATTTGGCTGGAAGTAGCTCTAAGCTATCTGGATCAGAAATTGCCTTTGAGTTGACTAATGTTATTAATGAGCGGTTTGGCGATGGGAAAAAATTTGATTTTTCAAATCAAGATTCCCAAGAACTGCGAATTTCTAGAGTAGATAATAGCGGCAATGTGGTTGCTGCCACGCTGAATATTCCCGCCCTGATGACGGCTCATAGTCCTGCGGATTATGTAGGCAGTCAGGTGGCATCTGAGCCGCTCACCTACGCGATCAACACTGAATTGTCCTCACTGGCAGGATTTGATGACCTTTCGGTTTCCTATGATTCTGCAAATCAGGGATTCAGATTCATTCAGGCCGATGGCGGTATTGATTCTCTATACCTTAGCTCGGGTCCATTAGGCACTCCAAATAACGATGTGTTTGGCGTTGCTGCGGAGACAGCAGAATCCTATGGAACGTTGCTAATGCCATTGGATTCAGATTTTTCTGACACTCTGCTGGGGGGTGTGCTTCCTAATGGGGATATAGATACAACTCCCGCGAATCAGCGTTATGGCATTTCAGTTTCCTACTCTGAGGGTAAATTCAAAGTTTCCTCTGGAACTACCGGTGACGAGTCGAGTATTTCAATTGCGAACGTATCAGCAATGGGTAATGGCCTCCTCGGGATAGATCCCCTTGGCTATGCTGTTCAGGCGGAGGTTTCCCAGATAAACAATTTGCCTGCAGTACGAGGACAGCGATCAGAGCCTGCCATCGTTCAGGGTAATCAGATGGGGGTTGATCCAAGGAAATCATTTCTTGTTAATGAAGACAATCGCAATGTAACCGTAATTATCGATGGTATCTCAGCTCAAATAAAGCTTGATCGAGGCCAATATTCAATCGGAACATTCACGGAGCACTTGCAAGACAAAATAAATCTTATGTCAGATTCTTTGGGGCGAACCGTCTCGGGTGTAAAAGTCGGCTTTGACGAGGCATCTGAAGCAATCGTAATCACCGGGGCTACAGCATCAGATGACTCTTTCATCCAGGTGGCGGGACACTCTGATTGGGGTCTTGAAGATATTGAAGCAGGGTTTGGTAAAACATCTACATACATAGAGCTCTTTGCTGACATGTCAGGCACAAGCGAAGTGTATGTTACACAGGATAATGATGGTAACTGGGCTGAAACAACAGATAAAGCAGAATTCAACGACGCGGATATTCCCTACTGGACACCGATATTCCTTGATAAAGGCGAGCTGACCTTTGATACAAGTGGATCACTGGTTTCTCCAATTGGCGGTGCAAAACTAGAAAGTGCAAATATCACAGGTGGTCCTATCAACCTCGCCTACAACAATAGCACCCAGTTCAACAGTCCATTTGCAGTTTTGAGTCAGTCTCAAAATGGCGCGCCTGAGGGTGATTTGGTGGGTGTAAATATTGGTGACGATGGCCTTGTGGTTGCAAGTTATTCAAATGGATCGCAGAAATCTTTAGGTAAGATTATTCTGGCAAATTTTGCCACACCAAAGGATTTGCGTCAGATAGGAGATACAAGCTACTCCGCTACTTCAGGCTCTGGTGACGCCACCCTTGGTGAGCCGGGAGGCGCTGGATTTGGCACAATCAGGGCCGGCTCGAGAGAGAGATCAAATGTTGATTTGACGGCTGAACTGGTCGATCTAATCACCGCTCAGCGGAATTTCCAAGCGAACGCAAAAGCCATTGAGACTAGTTCATCTCTCACACAAACCATTATTAATATTCGTGGTTAATAGCGGCTTAAGAGTGTTAGGAGAGATTTATGGATAGGTTTGCCTTTACATCTTTATCAGCAGTTAAGAGTCAGTCCGAGGTCAGGGCTCAGATAACTAACTCGTTGGCTAATGTGTCAACAACTGGTTTTAAAGAGAGCTACGAGATAGCTACTCAGACAGCAAAGATTGATGGTGACGGATTTGAATCTCGTTTTGTGCCAACCGTCGTTAAGAGAGACATCATTAAATTGACGCCGGGAAGTGTTATGACCACCGGAAACCCAATGGATGTGGCATTCAATGACGCAACAGTTTTAGGTATCCAGGCAAAGGATGGTGATATCGGTTTTACCCGCAGGGGTGATCTTCGTGTGACTAGCACAGGACTTATCGAGACTGCCGTTGGGGACCTGGTGATGGGTGAGGGCGGTCCAATTACAGCTCCACCGGGCCAAATCATCTCGATCGCTCCCGATGGAAGTGTTTTTGCTGGCTCGGCTGTTGACCCCGAGGAGCAACCAGCTTTGATTGGACAGCTGATGCTCAGAGACGCAAGCCAGACGCCCTTAATTAGGCGCGAAGATGGTCTGTTTGAGCCGCTGGATGAAGAGCTTAGAGGTGTGGATTTTCCAACAGGGCCAAATCTTGCTTCATTGCAAAGCGGGAGGCTTGAGGGAAGCAATGCAAACCCGATTGAGACGATGGTCAAGTTAATCGACTTCAGTCGGTCGTTTGAGAGCCAGATAAAAATGATTAAGGAATCTGAGTCGCTGGATGAAAGCGGTTCGACAATGATGAGACTACCTTAAATCTCAATTGAATTTTTTTGAAAGAATGATGAGGAAATAAAGATGGATGCATCTCTTTGGATCGCTAAAACGGGACTTTCAGCCCAGTCAACTAGGATGCAGGTTATTTCTAATAACCTAGCTAACGTTAATACTGTTGGGTTTAAAAAAGATAGGGCTGTGTTTGAAGATCTTCTCTATCAAAACATAGTTCCTGCTGGTGGTCAGGCAGACGCAGAATCTGAAACGCCAACTGGACTTATGCTTGGAACAGGTACTCGAGTGGTTGCGACCGAAAAGAACCACGGTCAGGGAAATATAATGACCACCGAAAATGCTCTTGATATAGCAATTACTGGGGCTGGTTTCTTTGCTATTCAGCAGGCAGACGGCACCATAGCCTACACGCGTGATGGCGCCTTTAAGCTGTCTGCAGAGGGACAGTTAGTGACAGCAGGGGGTGAACCTCTTATTCCTGCAATCAATATCCCCCAAAACACGGCAAGCATAACTATCGGACGAGATGGAACAGTGACCGCTGAATTATCTAATGGTGGTGGTGCCGCTCAGGTGGGCCAGATTCAGTTGACCCGATTTGTAAATACTGCCGGCCTTCAGCCTATTGGACGCAACCTAATGCGGCCAACTAATGCAAGTGGTGATGCAATAGTAGCAATTGCGGGAGAGGGTGGTGCAGGCAGTTTGATGCAAGGGTCGCTCGAGGCATCTAATGTCAATGTCGTAGAGGAAATGGTAAACATGATTGAGACGCAGCGTGCCTATGAAGTGAATTCGAAGGCTATCTCCGCTGCTGATGGCATGTTGCGATTCCTTAACAATAATCTATAGGCCAAAGGATGAATGCATCTAGATCTACATTTTTGGTCGCTAGTTTAGTTCTGCTTGCCGGATGTGCGTCACAGCCAAACCTGATGCCATCGGCCGAGTTTGCACCTGTTCAGCCGCTACCTGACACCCAGCCAAAATTAGCAACCGGTGCTATCTTTGCTAATGGCCAGGACTTATTTGGGGATTTAAGGAGCTACCAACCATCCGAGATCAAAGTAGGAGATTTGATCACCGTTCTCCTTAATGAGACTACCCAGGCTTCAAGATCGTCAGCAATGAGCACATCCCGTGAATCTAGTAACGATGCGATTGGTGCAAACCAACGAGATTCTATCGCTGGCAATGTTATTGAAGTCCTAGGTCGTGGAACTCGCTTCTTTTCTGACCTAAATACAGCAGGTGCAAATATTACCAGCGAGGGTAGTGGAACCGCAGGTCAGCAGGCCTCTTTGACGGGCTCCATTTCAGCCATGGTGGTTGAGGTGTTAGCGAATGGCAATTTGGTCATTGTTGGTGAAAAGCAGCTGGCTCTAACTGAGGGAACTGAATTTATAAGGATCAAGGGCATTATCCGTCCAGCTGATATCCAGCCTGATAATACGATTCTTTCTCAGCGAATTGCCCATGCTCAAATTGCCTACCGAGGTACAGGCAATCTTGCTTCAGCATCTAAAACGTCTTGGGGCAATCGTCTCCTCTACAAACTATGGCCTTTCTAGGAGTCGATTGTGAAAAAGTTATTTAGCCTCAAAATTTTATTGGCCTTAAGTATTGCCTTTGCTTCCGGACTCGCTTCGGGAGACCGAGTGAAAGACCTTGTGGATGTTGGCGGAGTGAGATCCAACAGCTTAATAGGATTTGGTCTCGTGGCAGGTCTTCAGGGCACAGGTGACGGAAAAGATTTACCTATAACAGCACAGGCGCTGAAAACTATGCTGTCAGGTTTGGGAGTCAGTGTTGACGGACCAGTAAGTGATTTTGACTTGGGTGAGCAGCTATCCTCTCTTGCCGCTCAGAATGCGAAAAAAGAGATTAAAGTCGAAAATGTCGCGGCAGTAATGGTCACTGCCGATATTCCAGCTTTTGCCAAGCCTGGTCAAAAGATAGATGTAAACATTTCGGCCATCGGCGTCGCCACTTCGCTGCGCGGTGGAAGTCTTTTGATGACTCGACTGCGAGGCGTAGATGGAAAAACCTATGCTATTGGTCAGGGCGCTCTTACCGTCACTGGAATTGCTGCGGATGCCGCTGGCGCTAGTATCCAGATCGGTGTGCCAACTTCCGGGCGAATACCAAATGGAGCGACAGTCGAGCGAATGGTTGAGACGCCATTCGAAACCTCAGAGTATATTGTCCTCAACACACGCGGTTCTGACTTCTCTACAACCAATGCCATAGCCGAAGCCATCAATCTGACATTTGGAGCAGGTGTGGCATCGCCAATTGATGGTGTCTCCATTGCGCTTCAGGCGCCTCAAACTCCCTCTCAACGAGTGAGTTTTTTAAGCCTGGTAGAGAACCTAGAAGTGACTCCAGCAGAGCCTTCGGCAAAGGTAGTCATTAACTCTAGAACCGGAACGGCTGTAATTAATCGTAATGTAAAAGTTACTGCTGCTGCGGTGACTCACGGCACTATCACTGTCAATATTTCTGCGACCAACGAGGTAAGCCAGCCAAATGCGTTTGGAGATGGCGAAGCTATAGAAGTTCAAAATGCGGAGATTGAGGTAACTGAGCCAAACAACAATATGTTCCTGTTTCAGCCTGGTGTTGATCTGAGAGATATTGTTGAGGCCGTCAATCAAGTAGGAGCAACACCATCATCACTGATAGCGATATTAGAGGCATTGAAAACGTCAGGCAGCCTTCGGGCCGAGTTAGTGGTGATTTAAATGATAGATGCCTCTTCGCCAGTAAAATCATACTTCGATATGTCCGGGCTTAATAACCTTAAGGCGCAGGCTCGAAGTGACGGTGATGCTGCCGCCAAAGATGTGGGCAAGCAGTTTGAGGCGATGTTTTTACAGATGGTATTTAAGTCGATGCGTGAGGCCAGTGAGCCCATGAAAAGCGGGCTTATGAGCTCTGCTGGCTTGGATGCATTTGAGCAGATGTTTCATGAAGAGATATCTCAGGCAATGTCCCAAAATGGCGCTATTGGTATGGGTGATTGGCTAGCTAATCAGGTACAAAGTCAGACAAAATTAAAGAAAGCAGCAGATGTATATAAAGAAACTGAGAGATCCTTCGAGCTACAGGACAGCCAGTTGAAAACTGAGATGTCGAGCAAGGGAGTATTACGATGAGTGATCTACTCTCGATTGGCTCAAGCGCAGCGCAACTGTACAGACAGTCGCTGTCGACAGTGAGTAATAATATTGCAAACCTTAATACTGAGGGCTACTCGAGACAGGAGGCTACCTCCGTTGAGGGCATGCCAAGTCAGCAGGGCACTGTATTCCTAGGAACTGGCGCCAACTTGCAGGGAATCTCGCGTTCGTATGATGAATTCGTAGAAAACACGCTTCGGAATAGTACAAGTGATTTAGCGACGCAACAGCCCGTCATTAAATATGCAGAACGAATAATAGATGTGATGGGCTCTGAAACATCAGGCCTTACAAGCGCATTTGACCGTTTTTTTGCGGCTGCTAACAGCTTGAGTGCTGATCCAGCCTCGAATGTCACTAGGGGTGTCTTTGTCAGAGATTCAGAAGCCTTAGCTTCAAGGTTCAGGGAGCTCTCCGGCTCGCTCGACTCGATCGATAACGAAGTTAGAAATGAGATTGGTCAGGAAATTAAAACCCTAAATACCCTAGCCCAACAGCTTGCAGTAATAAATGGTCAGCTGGGAGAAAAGATTTCTTTAGACAAGCAGCCAGCTAGGTTGCTTGACCAGCGCGATATGGTCCTTAGAAAGCTTGCAGACATCGCCAAAGTCCACGTTTCAGAGGCTCCTTCAGGGACTGTTTCAGTAAGATTGGGTAGTAGCGCAGGATCTCTAATAGTAGATAAAAAATCCTCTGTAGACTTAGGTGTGCGATTCGACAACTCGGATCCAGGGCGTGTTGATATATTGCTAGACCCATATGGCGACGCATATGCGAGTAGCACCATTTCAAGCGGTAAGCTTGGAGGTCTTATCAACTTCCGCAGTCAGACTCTGGGCCCAGTATTAGATGGGTTTGATTTTCTGGCACAAAAATTTGTATCTGAGGTTAACCAGATTCATCGCTCGGGCATGGATTCTAGAGGTGATAGAGGTAAAGACCTATTTGGAATCAATCCAACATTTAGCATTAATGGAACTGCGTTATCTAGCCAGATAGATGTATCAATAGACCTCCAAGATCCCGATAATTTTCAATATTCACCATTTAATATGACATGGGTTGATGCTGAGGATAGCTGGAAAATTACCTCTCAACAGACCGGCGAAATCACTAAAGTCAAAAATGATCTTCTCGGTATTAGTTATTCAGGTTTAAGTATCAAAGTACAGGGCGTAATGCAGGATGGAGAGACCCTGCAGATTGTTCCTGAAACTAGACCCGCAGCTGGTGTTGTTTTGAAAGAAACTGATCCTATGTCAATAGCCGCTGCTCGTCGCTTAAGCGTCAGCTCTAATTCAGATAATATTGGAGATGCGCAAGCGTCATTGGCCATATCAGATAACCCCTATTCTAAGCAGTTTGAATATGGCACTAATATTTTATCCCTGGGCAATAATATCAGCCCCAGCGCCGCGCTAACGATAGAACCATCGTCGTTAGAGCCGTCTTTTGTAATACCAAGAGGAGCCTCAGACGCAACGCTTATGATGGAGGTTTCCCAGGGGAGTAGCCTGCAATTTCAAGTTATGACCGGAGAGGGTGTACATGTTCTGGGTCATGCGGTCGATCAGTCTACTCAAATGGCATTGATGTCCAAAGATAGCGGTTTCAATGCCAATGCAAAGTACAGCGACTCTTATCTCAATGCAGAGGATAGTGCGGCATATAAAGATCTTGGGTTAACGTATGGCTTTCTTGCCAAGAGCTCTGAGATCACCACTTGGGTGCCTAGCGAAGATGGAACAGGGATGCAATCGAGTATTGAACCGGTTGATGCATTGGTTCAATCGCAGCCCGTAAGATACTTTGACAACACAACTAGTCAAACAGTAAAGCTAATCGACGAAAATAGCTTGACGTTGAATGGCTACACATTGCCTGCTCTAACCGTTGATGCAGGGCAAGACAGCAATGCGGCGATGATCTCTGAATGGTTGAATGCTCATTCGGAAGAGACCGGCGTTACATCTTCCGCAATTAATGAAATCCGTGTTGCGAATAACAAAATTGATTTCTATCAGCAACTGGAAATTAATGGAGTGCTTGTCCAAGGAACACACAATACCGTAGATAGTCTGTCAGATGCGATTAACGCCGTATCAGCATCTACCAATGTTGTCTCTTATGTAGGACGAGAAGGCGGACTGGTAGTGACCAATGCGGAGGGTTTTGCAGGTGCGGACATTCGTTTTGGTAACCCAGATAAAACTCAGTCTAGCAACGCCCTAGGTGTGGAAAATACTACTTACAGTGGAGCTCTGGAGCTGTCTTCGTCCGATAGAGTCAGGTTTACCTTTGCAGCAGATGGGCGACCCTCGGACCTGTCGGTACTCGGACTCAGAACAGGAATTTATGTTGATGGAGCCGTAGATGAAGACCTAGCTGTTTATGTCACGGGCTCAGAGGCTGCTAATATTTCGGTCGGCTATGGGAAGTCGGCTTCAACCGATGCGCAGGATGCAGAAAGCGCTTTCGATTTAAAGTTTGTTTCAGCCAGCGAATACCAAATTATAGATAGAGAGTCAGAGACTATTCTTGCCACACGACAATTTGATGGTGTATCTGATATTCAATATAGATCTGCCGTTATTAGTTTCGCGGGTCCCCCGGCAGCAGGAGATATATTTTCTGTTAGCAGCAACGTTGGCGGAGTGGGTGACAATGGCACTATGCTAGAAATTTTAGCCCTGCAAACAAAAGAGATTTTGGCGGGAGGACGCTCGCTCAGTGACTCTTTTATAGATTTAGTTACAGATGTGGGCAATAAGGCGACCCTGAGTAGAGTTTCTCAAGAAGCATTGCAAGTCGTTCAAGAGCAAGCAGCTGAAGCCAGAGATCGAGTTTCAGGTGTAAGCCTTGATCAGGAGGCTGCGGACCTTATTCGGTTTCAGCAGGCCTATCAAGCATCGGCACAGATAATCCAGATGTCATCAAAAATATTCGATTCCATATTGGCAATAAGATAGAGAGCTAAGCGATGAAGGTTTCCACTACACAGGTTTTTGACAGAGCAATTGCACAAATGTCTTCTCAACAGGGGAAGGTGGCTGAAATGCAGGCCAAACTTGCAACTGGAAAGCAGCTTATTAAGCCAAGTGATAACCCAGAACAGAATGGTCTTATACAACGATTAAACTCCGCTGTAGAAAGGCAAGAAAGTTACGAAAAGAATCTAGGCACATTAAACAATCGACTTGTTGCTGAAGAAGTATCTCTTCGAAGCGCTGAGAACATTTTGCAGCGTATTCGAGAGCTTGCTGTTCAGGCAGCCAACGGATCATTGACCGCTGCGGACAGAGAAATAGTTGCTGTAGAGGTGAAGACGCTTAGGGAGGAGTTTGTCTCTTTGGCTAATACTAAAGATGTTTCTGGGAACTATGTATTTTCAGGGTCTAAAGTAAAAACGCCTCCTTTCTCTGAAAACGAGGAAGGTGTTTTAACCTATCAGGGCGACTCAAATGTTATCTCCTTAAGCGTTTCTGAGCAGCGCCAGCTCGCTATGAACAAGCCAGGAAATGATGTATTCACAAGTGTGGTTAGATCAACTGATGCCGGACCTCAGAAGGTTGGGTTTTTTGCTGTTATTGACGACTTTTCCGCTGCGCTGGAAGACAACGATGTCACTAATATTCATAGGGGCCTCGCCGAGGTTGGGCATATTTCAGAAGCACTGTCCCTGTCCCTGGCAGATGTCGGTAGCCGTATGACGGTTGCTGAATCCCAAGGCGATTTACTTGCAGATACAAAAGCTCGCTACGATGCTCTTCTGTCGGATACACAGGATCTCGACTACTCTACTGCAGTGACCAAATTGTCGGCCGAGCTCTTGTCTCTTGAAGCTGCTCAGAGCAGTTTTGTAAAGATTTCACAGCTCAGTTTATTTAACTATTTGAGATAGATTATTCATGTCAGAAGTTAACAACGTAGGTTCGAAAGTACTCAATACTCTAGATGTTGGTTCTGGACTCGACGTTGTGCAACTCGCTAGAGATTTGACTGATGCTGAAGGTACGCCTAAAACCGAGTCATTGAATAAAGAAATCGCTGCCAGTGAAGCTTCGGTTTCCGCCTATGGGTTGGTGAAATTTCAAGTTAGCGTACTGCAGGCTGCCTTCGAGCAGTTAAATGACGCAGATGAGTTGGCTACAAGTACTGGCGCGTCCTCTGCGTCGAGCAAAGTCGCTTTTGCATCTGTTTCAGGAAATGCTCAGGCTGGAGCATACGATATTTCCGTTAGTCAGTTAGCACAAAGCCAGCGATCAATATCCGACCAATTTGTATCAAAAACCGCCACACTTAACAGCGGTACAGACTTCGAGCTCACATTGACCGAAGGCTCTAGCAAGCTGGGGACTTTTGAGGAAAAAATATCAGAGGCGGCTCTGCGAACAGCGTTGGCTTCAGGTTCAATTACCGCCACTGATGGCTCTGGAAATAGTATTTCAGTTACTCAAGCAGAGGTAAATTCTGCAGGTGGAACATCTTCTGGAGGTGAGACGCTTGACGGATATGCAGCTGCTTTGCAGTCGAAGAGCTCCGGAAGTGCATTCCAATTTACCATTTCGGTAAATGGCAGTGAGGGGGTCACATATACTCAAAAAGCAGCAGGTACGCATTCTCTGGTTAGCGCTTCTGGGTCTATAGTTGCAGGCGTCCCCGGTGTGGCGCCCGTCACTGGCGTAGCAGCAAAATATAGTTTTACCGCGACAGCATCTGAAACTACTACCCTCGTATTGGGTGATGGTATCAATACTGTATCGGTTGATAGCGCATCCTATACCAGTGTTGCAGATCAGGTCACAGCAATAAAGTCTGCGAGTGGTTATGAAAAATTACTCTTTACGGTTGCTGAAAATTCAGGCGCCATAGAGCTTTCATATAAAAAGACAGGTGCTATTAGTAATGCCCCAACATTTACTGGCTCGGGAAGTGCTCATACGATGAGCAATCCTATTACAGGAGTCACAGCAGTGAATTCTCCTGTAGTAACTCGAGTCAGTGTCACGGATACGACGCCAGAGGGCATTGTCGCGGCAATTAATGCCAGCGATACCAATATCAAAGCAAATATCCTGGATACAGGTTCTTCAGGGGCTAATTATCGCATTGTGCTATCTGGTGCGACAGGCAGTAACGGCGTATTTAGTGTAAGCTCGAGCCCAGATCTTGGCTTTGGTGATTCTGAAAACACGCTTCAGTTAGCTCAGGATGCAGTTGTAGATTTTGAAGGGATATCTTTGACGAGAGAAACAAATGATATTTCCGACATGGTTGAAGGGGCGACTATTTCGTTGCTCGAAACTACTGACTCAGCCATTCGATTAAATATTACTAATGACAGATCTACTCTCAAGACAAATATTCAAACTGTAGTTAATGCCTACAATGATTTGGGAGGTCTTTTTGACACCTTGACCTCGGTTGATTCAGAAGACGAACTGGGCGGTTCGTTAGCAGATGATTCGTCAGGTGTTAGATACTTGAAAAATCAGATTCGTGAATCTATTTTTGGCAACTCATCAACTGGTTCGGGCAGTATCAATGCGATGAGAGACTTAGGTGTTAGCATCGATCGTAAAGGCGCTATGACATTTGATGAGTCTAAATTTGATGCAACCTTGCTATCGTCATACGATGATATTTCTATGATGTTGACAGCTGGCACCAGTGATCAAAATCTTTTCTCCACAGCTAGTAAGGGCCTAGCTCAGGATGTTGCAACAGCACTGGAAAATCTGACAGATACGGATGGAATCATTACCACTAGAGCCAATAATTCTTCTGAGGAGGTTAAGACCTACAAAGAAGAGCTTGTTAAATTAGAAGCAAGGCTAGAGACTGTTTATAACCGATATCTGACGCAGTTTGGTGCGATGGAATCCTTAATGGCATCCATGGATGCAACAAAAGATTACCTAACGGGCCAGCTAGAATCTCTATCAAAAGCTTATGACGATTAAAAAAAAGAGGCCCGAAGGCCCCTTTCAGAAGTCCTAAAATTTCAGACTTACTTCAATAAAGCAAGAACGGTTCTAGGTTGCTGATTTGCCTGAGCTAGCATGGCCGTTGCAGCCTGCTGGATGATCTGAGTGCGGGCAAGTTCGGTCGTTTCTGAAGCATAGTTCGCATCGAGTATTCTACTTCGTGATGCAGTAGTGTTTTGAGAAATATTAGCGAGATTGTCTGCAGCATATTCTAGGCGATTCATAGCCGCGCCAAAGGTAGCCCGCTGTGTATTAACAACCGTTATTGCAGAACTGATCGCAGTAATATTAGCGGTAGCTTCAGTGGCATTGTCCATGTCCAACGTGCTTGTCAATGTGGTCCAGTCCACACCAAACTCAAAGTCTCCAAAATCCACACTTATCGTTTGGCTTGCATTAGCGCCGACCTGAAAATCAATTTCCGCGTCATTCGTTGTTCCAGTAACATCGCCATCAAGAAGATTAGTGCCATTCCATTGAGTATTCTGCACAACTCGACCAATTTCATCTCGCAAGGCTTCAAACTCAGTTTCAAGAGCTAATACATCAGACGAAGCATTTGTCCCAGTAGCACCTTGCACTGCGAGTTCACGCATTCGTTGAAGCATCTCTGTGACTTCAATCATAGCTCCATCGGCGGTTTGCACCATTGAAATGGCATCATTTGTGTTTCTGACTGCTTGATTGAGGCCATTTATTTGAGACGTCATCTTGCTTGCAATAGCAAGCCCCGCGGCATCATCGGAAGCTGAGTTTATTCTAATGCCCGTCGATAGTCTCTCCATGGCTTGCCCCATGGCACGCTCATTCCTGTTTAGTGCGTTGGCCGTTATTGTCGCCGCACTATTTGTATTTATAACCATAATTATAAACTCCAGTAAGTTTTGGTTTTTTCACCTTCAAAGAGCTGTTTTTTGGTCCGGCCTTAACGGCGACCTACTACTCTTCTCTACGTTATCGACACAAAGCGGCAAAGCTTTACCGCTTTCGGCAAATCTTTGCCGCTTTCTCTGGAGATTTTTCAGCCCAAAAAAAAGGCTAGCAATAAGGTGCTAGCCTTTTTAGTGCGCTTGACTTTGCATTACTTCAAAAGCGCAAGTACCGATTGTTTCTGAGAGTTAGCCTGAGCCAACATTGCTGTAGCAGCTTGTTGTATTATCTGAGTACGCGCCAGCTCTGTTGATTCGCTTGCATAATTAGTGTCTAGAATTCTGCTGCGAGAAGCCTCGGCGTTTTGAGAAACATTAGCCAGGTTATCTGTAGCATATTCAAGGCGATTAATTGTTGCGCCGAACTCGGAACGCGTCGCGTTCACCTCAGCAATTACACTATCGAGACTAGTGATAACGCCGCTTGTATTGACTGCTAAGGCGCTTATGTTTGCACCGAGGGCATCATCAGAAGCTGAGCCACTGGACCAGCTTGTAGCTGTGCCGGTCGCGGCTAAATTCCAGTCTCTGAAATTCACATCAATAGTTTGAGATGCGTTTGCGCCCACTTGAAAAGTTACCTTTCCATAGTCGCCAGCTGAACCATCCAGCAAGTTAGAGCCATTCCACTGAGTATCTGAGGCGATATCGTCAATCTGACTTCGTAGAGCGGTAAACTCAGTGTTAAGGGCGGTTACATCGGCACTAGTATTGGTGCCAGTCGCAGCTTGAACGGCAAGTTCACGCATTCGTTGAAGCATATCTGTCACTTCAATAGCGGCGCCATCAGCTGTCTGAATCATTGATATTGCGTCATTTGCATTACGCACGGCCTGGTTTAAGCCGTTGATTTGAGATGTCATCTTGCTTGAGATGGCCAGTCCCGCAGCATCATCTGCTGCTGAGTTAATGCGCTGCCCGGTAGATAGCCGCTCCATTGCGGTTGCCATAGCTCGCTCATTTCGTGAGAGCGCATTGGCAGTGACTGTAGCGGCGCTATTTGTATTGATTACCGTCATTTTTAAGCTCCTAATTTAGCTTTAAATTCTATAGTTGAAGATGGGTTGTTTTTTGGCCCGGCCATCTCAGGCGACCTACAGCCCGTCAATTAGGTAATCGGCACGGTACGGCAAACCTTTACCGCTTTCGGCAAAATATTGCCGCTTCCTTCTTTTAAGGCGGGCAAAAAAGGTCAGCAATAAGATTGCTGACCTTGGAGTGCCAGACCTTTTCTTACTTGAGTAATGCAAGTACTGTTTGTTGTTGAGCATTTGCCTGGGCCAGCATGGCTGTAGAAGCCTGCTGCAGTATTTGAGTTTTAGCTAGTGCAGTTGATTCGCTGGCATAATTAGTGTCC
>ERZ1048068.125-NODE-125-length-74407-cov-14.057093_pt1 | contig 74407 bp, 64 predicted proteins | sample MGYA00383098_ERZ1048068 | MGnify/ENA primary metagenome ERZ1048068 (study PRJEB29581, sample SAMEA5548368) | metagenome | biome: marine; feature: coastal; material: water | depth 1 m | study: Short-term variability in the microbial, nano- and picoplankton...
ATACGATATCTGAAGCAGGATTTGGATACATTGAAATGTCTAATTCGTTTTGGTCGTTTGCAGTGGCAGTAGAGCAATCTAAACCAAGATCTACAATATTCCAGTTATGATTATTTATTAAGCTTTCCCTGGCAGTGCCGCTATTGCAGTAATGAATGGTGCCTGCGCCTAACTCAACATTAGGTTTAACAGGTTGTTGTGACCATCCATTTAGTATTTTATCATAGTTTGTAGTAGAGAGACCAGAACTGTGAAAAATCATAGACATATTGGTAGCATTGCTAATATCCCAATTACTAATGTCTTCGTCAAAATCTGTCCATGGATGAAACAATTGATACATGTTTGTAACTTTACTGACATCCCAGTCTTCGATGTTGCCGTAAGTATTTAAAACAGAAGAGTTGTTAGAAAACCAGTTATTAACAACATTATGTATGCTTATATCAGATATTGGGTCGTCAAATTTTCTGAGGGTAAAAACACCTCCCTCATTTTTCCAATAAGCTGTCTTGGTTGTACTATTCTCATTTACGGTTGGCGTAAATTGAGGCATGATATCAAAATCACCATCATTATCAATATCTAGGATTCTTACTTCATAAAAAATACCTAAATCTCCGATTTTTAGAGATGTAAAAGGCCCGTTAGATTCAGTATATAATTGCACGGGATCTGTCACGATATCATTTGTAACATCAACAAAATCAGTTCCATTTATATTCTTTAAAATATTTATACCTATCCCTGCGTAATTATAGGTGCTTACCGTTACTAAATCATAAAAACCATCATTGTTATAATCTATAAAGTTACCTCCTAAGAGGATTGCTATACAATCGTCACAATTTTCTAGCTCGGGCGTGGTAAAATCGTAGGTAAATGAATTTTGTAATGAAAAATCTCCAGAGCCATCACCATACATGATGTACAGAAAATCAGCATTATAACCAATGCTATCATACATTTCTTTTAAGCTTCCATCAACAGTATTCCCGTCAGAGTATCCTGCAATTAAATCTAAGTAACCATCATTATTAAAGTCGAACAGATCGATATAAGTAAACGCCATATCTGTACATTCTTCAGCTTGAAGAAATGTTGCACTTTCAATTAAATTCGCTTTTGAAACTGTAAAATTACCAGTTCCATCATTCAAGTAAAACTTTGGTGTAGAGATATGATCACAGTCCCCATACTGCCATTCAGCCTCAACAATATCAATGTCACCATCATTATCTATATCACCAGTAGCTAAACTATGAGCACTCGTTGGAGGTCCTATTTCTCTTTCTGTCATTCCTGCGGATGAGAATTCAAGTAGTACAAGCGGGTAATGCTCTTCTGTGTAATAACCTCCTTCGCCGTTATCGTGATAATTTTCATTTTCAAAAACAACATCTACCAAACCGTCTCCATTAAAATCCCCTGCTTCTAATCTTGCAGAATACCAAATACCACTCTCATAATATGTCGGTTGTGTGTTTTCATTAAAATAATCTTCCCACCAAACCCATTTACCAAAACCGGTAACATAACCTGCGCAATCATTGCAAGGTGTTGTGTTTTGAAGCCATCCTATAAGGTCCATTTTTCCATCATTATTGTAATCAAATAACAGATATGCTTGATCACCTAATAAAAAAACACCGTCTTCTTCATTATTGATATTAATCCTCTCGGTGGCTTCTTTATAGGATATAATGTAGGCGGGGCCTACTTGATCTTGAATAATTGTACCAACGGTATTGTTAATATTTGAGTGAAAAGGTGTGCCATAGTTATCTAATTCTTGACAAATAGCCGAAATAGATAAAAACAAGGTTAAAAAGAATAATTTTTTCATTTCGATTCGTTTTTATAAATGTAAAAAAATTTTTTATTATTAATGGTATGCAAGAAACCCTTTAAAATAAGCTAATGTGTTTTATTTTAAGAAGTCAAATACCATAAAAAGAACAAAAAAGTTTTGTTAGTAGTGTATTTATGAGGTCGTAATTGGAATCCATATTTCTTCTTCTGAATCCCTATCATCGTTTCTATATTTTTTCCCTAAGACTTCAAAATGAGGTCTATCATCAATTTTAAATTTAGATCTTGGCATCCACTCAGAAAAAATATATTCGAATACTTTGCTGTCCGCGCTAGAACCCTTGTATGTAAAAACGGCATAAAGCCCTTCTTGTAGTGTAAAGGCTTCCATTTCATCAGGCATATTTTTAAAATCATGAACTTCAACGGTTGCCCATTTCTCGAATTCTTGTTTGGGATGAAATTGATTATGAAAATTTGGTGGGTAAACTTGCATTGAAATTTTGTCTTCTGAAACCCTATTTAGAATTTCTTTAATTCTTGGTGCAAACTGACGCCAAAGAAAACCTGTTTTATTATCAATCAAACTCATTGTTGTGTGCTGACCAATTAACCGCTTTTCTTCTAAATTTACAATTCGTGGTGTCATTTATGTTGTCTACTGGTTAATAACTTATCAGTATTATCAATAGGTTTGTTGTGAATAAAATAAAAGGATGCCGTATCTTTATAAAAGCAGAAAACCTTAAAAATGTTGTTTTAAGGTTTCTTGTAAACGGTAACACTTTAAAAGCATTGTGGTTTGTTCTTCGAATAACAAAACTACAATTCTTCTTAAAGCTTACCAAAAATATTGTGTTAATTTTTTAAAGCAGTCCAACAAACTGTATTTGGTAAACATATGATTTAACTTTTACATCAAACTCCTGTAAGTAAGTTGTTTACTTATGGTTTAACTATGCAAAAAACGTGTGTGGTTGGGCAAATTATTGCAGAGTTTTAAAAGCGTACCCAAAGAGGAAGTCTCTTACAGAAGCCTCTAAAATAAAAGAATGTAAGAAGAATTTTAACTTTTAAATTTATATAGTATGAGTATTTCATATAAGATAATACCGAGGAAAAATCCTCAAGATTTTACAGCAAACTCTAAATATTACGCAGCAGTAACACCTAACGGAAGTGTAGACTTCGAATCTTTAGCAGAAATGATTTCTGAGCAATGTACCGTAACAGACACCGATTGTTTGGCAGTATTAAACGTATTAGAAAAAAATATTGTGAGAGAGCTAAAAGAAGGTCGCATTGTGCGTTTGGGTAAATTAGGCAATTTTCAAGTAGGGTTGAGCTCAGATGGTTTTGATACCGCAGAAGAAGTAACGGCAAGTGCGGTTACGAAATCTAGAATTTTGTTTAGACCGGCAAAGAAAATGAGAACCTTGTTGCAAAACTTGTCTTTTAAGAAAGCAAGTTAATCTAACGAGCTGTCTTTGTTTCGGTGCTCATTCCGGAATGGGGGTAAAAGAAACAAGGAAGTTCGTATTTTTCTGTAATAATAGAAAACCTCAATAACGATATGTTGTTGAGGTTTTTTTGTGCTTTTTTGCTGCTTTTTAAGTCAAACTGCATGCGTACGCAATTTGTATCGCGTAGGCATGCAATACAAATTGCATACTGATGCAGTAAAAGTTGCGTCCTAACCCATTAAATGCTGCCTAATTTTTCGCCAATTTACTCGATATTTTGAAAAATTAAGGCAGGAAATTTCCTTTTTTTTAGCCACATAATCTTAAAAATAATTGCACTTTTTGTTAAAAAAGACGCGAAAAGGAGCAATTTTTTACAATGATTTCTTTGAAAATTATAAGGTAAAAAAGCCTTTTTAGGGTGTATTTATCTTAGTCCGTTTATGTCATATTGAGAGACAAAATTCCAAATTAATTCAGAGGTGCTTTGGCCTTGGTAGGTAGCGTTAAACCAAACATGGTTTCCACCATTATATTTGTAATGGGCAACAGCAACGGAGTTGTCTCCTTGGTTATAAATAGACTGCTCAATTTGCATGCCGCCACTATTGTCTGTGTTTACAGTTGGAGTAGTAGCAGTATTGTTAAAATCAATCCAATAGTCTAATGTACTTTGTACGGAAGCGTAGCTACTATCTCCGTTATACGGAATAACACCATCAGAAGTTCCGTGAAGGTGTATTACCGGCATCGGGTGGCTCGCGGCTGTTGTACAATCTAACATTGCGCCAGAAACAGACGCCACGGCAGCAATTAAATCGCTTTTATAATTGGCAAGCCCATAGGCCATCATGCCTCCGTTTGAGTAGCCAGCAGCATAAATTTTTTCCGTGTCAATAGCATATTCAGATGAAATTTCTTGAATCATTAAGTCTACAAAACCAACATCATCAGCGGTACTTTTATTGTCTCCTCCTGTTGGGCAAGGATTCCAGTGAGACGCACCATTAGAGCAGCTACCTTGCGGATAAACTAAAATAAAAGTATTCGATTCTGCTTCTGCACGCATGTCTGCATCATTCATAAAACCACTGGCGCTGCCGCCAAATCCATGAAAATTAAATAACAGAGGCACGGGAGAGTTGCCATTATAAGAGTTGGGTATGTACAACACATATTCTCTATTGATGCCATTATGAGTAATGGATATGGCATTGGTGTTTGTATAGCAAGATTCTGAATTGCCATTTGCAGCATCTTTGCCATCCTCTTTTTTACAATTGACAAAAGTGGTGAGTAAAAGAATACATAAAACAGTTAATTTTTTCATGGTATAGTGTTTTAATTTATGAGAATTTTATTTGGTGTGAAATACGGCGTTTAAATTCTTTTGAGAGTTCTATTTATGCTATGGTAATTAAAATTTTTAAAGTCAACTTCATGGTATTTTGTATTACGTGTTTTACATAGCGATTGTAAATTCTCATAGGGCTTAATTTAAAAAATAAAATAGAAATGCCCAAATGCAAAATTAATGTAAGCATTGGTGTTAAATAAGGTATTCACTTCACACCATCGTTTTATTGTAAAACCCTATTTTTAAATATTTGAGTCAGTTGGTGTTACATTTGTGTTATAAATTGTGACATGTTGTTGTATTTATAGAAAGATAAGAATTTAGTTTTACAAAAAAATGCTCTTGAATAGAAAATAGGTTGAATTTTAAAAACTTTTAATTTACTATTATGAAAAAATTATTACTAAAAAGCTTATTGGTGTTTACAGCCTTTACGGGTTTGATTGCACCACAAACAACTGCCCAAACATCCTGGGAGTTTAAAGATGCAGCTTCAGGTACAGATACTTGGAGTACCACAGAAAATTTATCTACACCAGCTCAAAAATCAAACTCTGTTGTTTATACAACCGTTGGAGGGACAGGGAGTCCTACTATAGAAACTACATCTGCTAACATTGATGCTGGTGCTGATACAAATGGTATAGAAAATAATGACCCTTCAAGGAGAAGGTTTTTTGCAATTACTTTGCGTGTAAGTGATGGAGGACCAACTCTTCTTAGAGTAGTTTACCCAAAATTAACTGGTGGTACAGGTAATTATTTTAAAAGTATGGTAATAACTACTGGTGACGCAAATTTTAAAACATATTATGTAGATTTGGGAGGTAAAAATAACTTTAACAGTTCTAATGAAGATTGGTGGGGTACAAAAAGTGATTTTAAGTTAGAATTTAAAGTAGATGCTAATACGCATTTTACAACTGCAGGTACAACTATTGAAATAGATAGAGTAGAATTTGTAAACAATGTTTTTAAAGGTATTGCTGAGAGTGGTACTAATGGTAAAACAGCACACAATGGTAACTGGACTGTAGCTAAACCATCCGAAGACGGAACTCAGGATGTTTTATTTCCAACGGGCACACCTTCATCACCATTAATTAATACACCATTAGATGTAAACAGTGTATCACTTGGGGCTGGTGTTACTTTAGCACATTATACTACGAATACTGCATATGTTACTGTTGCCAATGATTTTGTATTTGGTAGTGGTTCTTCTTTTGTACCTAATGTTTCTACAATAAATATTGGGTCGGCTGTACGTAAAGTAGAAGTTAAAGACGATAACTGGCATTTAATCTCTTCTTCTGTAGGTACTGAAGAATATGATGACGCTTGGGTTACAGCAAACGGAATTGCTTCTGGAACAGGCAGTAATAAAGGTATTTCTACTTATGACAATGGTACACCAGATGGCACTACAGGATCTTGGAGATATTACCAAGCAGGAGCTACAGCTGCAACATTTGGTGCTGGAGTTGGATATGCATTAAAAGCAACGGATGCAACTGGCGATATCTATGAATTTACAGGTACGCATCAAGCAGGAACTATTAGTTCTGCTATAACACAAGACGTTACTAATTATAACTTAGTTGGTAACCCTTACAATGCTTACATAGATGTTGATGCTTTTATTACAGAAAACACAGCTAAGTTTCCAGCTTCAGCACAAACAGTTTATGTTTGGGATGCGGCTAATGGCACTTACACAGGTTTAGCTTCAGGGTATTTACAACCAGGTCAAGGCTTTTTTGTAGATTCTGACGTAGCTTCTAGTACTGTAGACTTTACGGCAGCTATGCAAGGTCATGATGGTGGTGCAACATTCTACAAAAGCTCAGAAATTTCTATAAAATTAGCTGTTTCTAATGGAAAATCTACAAGAACAGCTGCTATTGATTACATTGAAGGAAAAACATCTAGTTTAGATCCAAGATTTGATATAGGGTTGTTTACAGGAGTAGCTTCAGATTTAAGTGTTTATACACACTTATTAGAAAACAATGAAGGAATTGCTTTTGAAAGACAAGCTTTACCAAATGCAGATTTAGCATCTATGGTGATACCTGTGGGTGTAAAAGCTGAAGCGAATAAAGAAATTACTTTTTCAGCAGAAGCTATGAATTTACCTACTGGTATTAAAGTGTTTTTAGAAGACAGAGTCAACAATACTTTTACACGTTTAGACGAAACCAATGCAACCTATAAAATTACTTTAGCAGAGGCATTAAATGGCGTTGGACGTTTTTATATACACACAACTCAAAGTGCTTTATCTGTTGATAATGTATCATTAACTGGAGTAAGTATTTTTAAAGCAAATGAATCTACATTAAGAGTAGTAGGTTTACAACAAGGTAAAGCTTCTTTATCTTTATTTAATGTTTTAGGAAAACAAGTAATGAGTACTTCTTTTGAAGCTACTGCGAGAAAAGACATTTCTTTACCTAAATTAGCAACGGGTATTTATTTTGCAAAAGTGCAAACAGCAAAAGGAGAGTTAAGTAAAAAAATAATTTTAGAATAAGTAACGAGAATTTTAAGGCAATACATCATGAAAAATAGTATAGATAACAATCAAAAGGAAATTACTCGTAAAGACGCTATTAAAAAGATTGGAAATTACGGTAAATACGCAGCTTTAACGGCATTGGGTACGTATATGATATTAGACCCACAAAAAGCACAAGCGCAAAGTACCCCAGAAAATCCAGGTAGTGGGTTTTAAATAGGTTAAAATATATATTTTAATAAAAAAATCTGTTGAAGTTTCTTCAACAGATTTTTTTTTGATGGTGTTTTTTTAAAGATTGAATATAAGGCTATCAATGGTTTTTAATCGCACTATGTAGAGTGTTTAATAATGACGTTTAAATTCATTTAAACCGTACTCATTGCATAAAGCTAAGTCGTGATATAGATTGCCTTTTTTTATAGTTTTCTTTTAAAATTACAACTTTATCTTGTCTACTGCCATGCATCTATTCGAGTAATCATTAGCAAAGGAATCTCTTAGCTTCTTTTAAAAGTAGGAACCAAATTTTAAGTTTTTATCGTAAAACCTAGGTATTACAAGTGTTATAGTGGTGTTGAAATATTTGTGTTAATAATTGTGAAATTTATTTTTAAAAAGAAAAAGACAATAACCTAGTTTTACAAAAAAAAAATGCTCTTGATCAGAAAATAGATTAACGTTTAAAAACTTTTAATTTATTATTATGAAAAAAATTACTTTTTTATTTACATTTTTAATAACAGCCATGTCTTATGGGCAAGAGTTGATAAAAGACCAGGATTTTTCTGAAGGTGTAGCTTCTCCCGGTGACTGTGCGAATTTTATTGGTCCTTTAACTGCACCTAAGTCTTGGTGGAGGTGTGGTCTTGTAAATGTCACAGGTTCCGAGCTCGAGTACCCAATTGACAGGGGGCCTAATGTTAGACAGAGAATAACTTTAAAGGCAGATACTTATTATGAGGTGTCATTCGATATTAGAAGTGATGTTGATGGTATAGCTGGTGGGCGAGGTTTTATAACTTCTTTTAGAGGTCTATCAAATGTAGAAGTATCTATTGTATCTTGTTTTAACATTGGTTCTCCTGAAAACTTGATGCTAAATTTTACTGTTCCAAGTGCAGATTTTACAACTACGCCGGTAACTCATAAATTTGGCTTTTATTCTTCAACAGATCAAGATGTAATAATTAACTTAATTAGACCAAAGGGGGATGAAACGAAAGCAGCTCAATTAGTATATCTTTCAAATGTATCTATGTCGGCTGAATTAACTTGGACAGGAGCAAACAGCTCAGATTGGGCAACAGCGGCAAACTGGGAGCCAGAAGTAGTGCCAACAGCTGTCTATAATGTTACTATTCCCACCGGTACAGCTAATAACCCAATTATTAGTGCCACAACTGGAGCAGTTGCTAACAATATTACAACAAACGATGTTTTAACAATTGCTAGTGGAGGTTCTTTAATTGTGGGTGGTACATCTACAGGTAATGTAACCTATAAGGCAAATGTAAATGATACAAATTGGCATTTATTATCTAGCCCAGTAGAGGGTGTGTCTTATGATGGTAGTTGGATAGCAAATAATTTAATAGATGTTACAACAAGTACAAATAACAATATAGGAATAGCAACCTATGATAACACTACAGATTCTGCTGGGTCTTGGATTTACGCAACAGATTCAAATAATACAGGTACTTTTAATACAGCACAAGGTTACTCTATAAAAAGAGATGCAACAGATTCTGATATTGCTTTTACAGGTACATTAAAAGTAGATGATGCCTCATCTATACCAATTACAGCGAATGATATTGGCGGTGCAGCAGAAAACAGATGGTCTCTAATTGGAAACCCATTTCCTTCATATATAAAGGTTTCAGATTTATTGTCGCTAACATCTAATGCAACGGCTTTAGAGGATAACAGAGAGGCCGTTTATATTTCGAATGGAACTACATATGAAGCTCTAACAACGGGTTACATTCATCCAGGTCAAGGTTTTTTTGTAAATTCTAATTTAGCAAATACTTCTATTGCAATTAATCAAGATATGTTAAGCCATCAAACAAACGTAACTTTTTATAAAAGTGCTACGTCAAATGTTTCGATCGTTTTAAAATTAACAGATGGTAATGTATATAAATCAACAGAAGTTAATTATATAGCTGATAAAACTACTGGGTTAGATCCAGGATTTGATATAGGAACTTTTTCAGCATCTTCAGATTCTTTCAGTATTTTTTCTCATTTGGTTAGTGATAACAAAGGAGTCCATTTTATGCGTCAAGCATTGCCTCTAGATTACGAAAACCAAATTGTCCCTATTGGTGTGAGTGCCAAAGCGAATAAAGAAATTACTTTTTCTGCAGAATCTATGAATTTACCTTCTGGTATTAAAGTGTTTTTAGAAGACAGAGTTCACAATACTTTTACTCGTTTAGACGAAGCGAATGCAGCCTATAAAATTACTTTAACTGAAGCATTAGATGGCGTTGGACGTTTTTATATTCATACAACACAAAGTGCTTTATCTATTGATAATGTAACATTAACTGGTGTAAGTGTTTTTAAAGCAAACGCTGCTACACTGAGATTAATAGGTTTAACACAAGGTAAAGCGTCTTTATCTTTATTTAATGTTTTAGGAAAACAAGTAATGAATACTTCTTTTGAAGCTACTGCGAGTAAAGATATTTCTTTACCTAAGTTAGCAAAGGGTATTTATTTTGTAAAAGTGCAAACAGCAACAGGAGAGTTAAGTAAAAAAATAATTTTAGAATAAGTAACGAGAATTTTATAGCAATACATCATGAAAAATCAAAAACATAAACAACAGGAAGAGATTACTCGTAAGGAAGCAATTAAAAAGATTGGAGATTACGGTAAATGGACAGCTTTAGCGTCATTGGGGACTTTTATATTATTAGATCCACAAAAATCGCAGGCTAATAGTGTTGGTGGGGAAGTTCCTTCAGAACAAGGCCTTAATTTTTAATAAGTCAAAATATATTAAAATAAAAAAAATCTGTTGAAGAAACTTCAACAGATTTTTTTTATTGATCATATTCTTCTAAAAATTGAATATAAGACTAAAAATGGTTTTTTATTGCAATTTGAAGAACATCTAATAATGACGCTAAAACGTGATATAGATCGCCTTTTTTTCAAAGCGAAAACTCATCGTTAAATTTTTTGGTGTAGGCTAAACTGAAGTTGATTTTTTTGCCAAGTATTTGTAGACTGATTCATGACTCCTAGTTGCACTTTAAGTCCTTTTTTTAGGATGTATCCCATGCCCACATAAAGCCTGTTTCTATCAAACACTTCTACATTATTACCGTTACCGATAGCTCTTTGACCATTGATGAAAATTTCATTGTACATTGCTAAGTACATGGTTTTGGCGTCCATTGCAGCTTTGTTTAAGGGAATATTTAAAAAGAGGTTATACCTGTAACGTGTTCTAAAATCTTGATTTTCTACAAACCTTTGTTCGTATCTAAAACGGTGGTTGGTATAAAAACGATTGCCAAATTTAACAGGGAAGAGTGCCTCTTGATAAAACCTGCTTTCTGAGGTGGTTGATTTGTCAGATCCATAACGCCCAGTAGTGATATTTCCATAACCAAGGGTTAGTTTGATATCCGCATTTTTAGGTTTGTATGTAAGACCTCCGCGCAATAATAATTGTTCAAGATCTCCAGCAACATTCCAATTACGATATTGTATATCTCCTTGAACACCCCATTGGCTCTCTTTAAATGTAGTATTGAAAAAATACATATACCATGCGCCTAATTTGTTTTCATTGATTTGAGCTTCTCCAATCTCTGGAAGGAGAAATGCAATACATACGATTGTTAAAAATATATTTTTTTTCATAATTAGCTATATTTCATACTATGGCAGGGGTTACCATATAATTTATGAGTTGTTTTTGGAAAGCAAAGATAAAAGTTATCTTATTTAGAAGTATAAAATATTTCTATTTTTTGATGCTATTTTGGCACACCGCATGCATTGAGGTGTATTTTAGGTAAAGTATATCTATTTGGATGTTTATGGTAGGTTTTAAACAAGAACCTTCTGTAATCATGATGTATTCAGTTTTTTTTTTTTAAGATGTGCTCTTTATGTTGCAGTGCTTCATAATGGCATAAGAGTGCATTACTGGTTCTAATATTCGCGTAATTCTTCTATTACTTTTTCCCAAGTTTCAATAGATAGCATAGATTCGTAAGTCGTGCTTTTTGTTTTGCTATACTCAATAATATACGCTGCTCTTTCTCTTGAGTCAGGATGAGTACTTATCCATTTAAAGTATGCTGCTGCGGCATGCTCTTCATCTGATAGTTTGTAAAGGAAATTAGCAAATGGCTCTGGATTTATCTTTGCACTTATTAAATAATCAACTGCTTTTATGTCGGCTTCTTTTTCTAGGCTTCTGTCAAATGCAGATGAAGAGAGCATTCTGGCTGTTTCTTTTATGATTTCTGATCCGCTGCCACCCGTTGTCATTGATATTAAAGCGGATAGCCCAATTTCTTTGACTAACTTTTTCATAACATGGTGTAGCTCTATATGCGCAATCTCATGACAGATAACACCAATCAGTTCTTCTTGATTGTCTGAATTTAAAATTAACCCACTATAAACTATTAAATGCCCGTTGGGCAGCGCAAAAGCATTAATTTCATCTTTGTTAATCACATGAATTTTTATGCTCTTCCGCTCAATTTTATTTGACTTGCAAATTTGAGTAACTATACTTTCTATTGTTTTTACAACATGACTATTTTTGTTTTCTTCTTCCGTGTTTTTTATCGTTTTCCATAAAAAATCGCCTAATTTTTGTGCTGTCTTATCTGCAACCTTTTCAACTCTAAAAATCTTTACCCAGTCTATTTGTTTTATGGTGTACCATGACCCAAAAAATAGAAATACAGTTATTGTTCCTTGGATAATGATTTTTTTCATAACTTTTCTTTGCAAATAATATTTGTTAATGTTCCATAAAACCACCACTCAACATGAATCCCTTTTCTTGTCTGAATTGCCGTATAAATGGTTGTTATAAATTCGGTTAAGTTAAAAACTAACGCGACTATTATATACGCAATGTAGTTACTCGTAATTGTTTCGTCTTTAAAAATTAAGGATACTGTCCACCAAAAAGCGTAACTATTAATGAAAAGCATGGATAGTTGAGATAACAACGCTTGCATGCAGTGCCACCGAACAAAATAGGTAGATTTTCTATTGCCTAAGTAAAAAATAAGTGTCGCAATTAGGTTTACTATGGGTAGTGGAACTCCAACAATAATAGCAATTAAAGACATTAAATAACTACTTGATGCCGTTTCTGTTTCGTGCTCGCTTGGTTGGTAATTAAATTCTTTTATTTGTATCATAGTTCTTTTACGATATTCCAAATCCAGTTGGTGATTATGAGTAATATTAAAGGAATTGCAATAGTTGGTTTTCTTATATACTTTTCTATTTTTAGGTAAAAATCAAATAAAGTTTGTTTTTTTTTAATTATATCTGTTACAGCCCATATTGGAGTGATAAGCATAATGACTGCAATTAAGTAACCTAATGGATTAAATTTAAATGCTCTAATAAAATCGCCCTTTAGTAATGAAACAACAGAACGGCTAGAGCCACAAGAAGGGCAGGGTATATTTGTTACATACTTGATTGCGCAAACTTCAACCGAGTTGTTTTTGGTAATGTCATTTGCGAAACCAAAATAAAGCCAAATATACCCTGCTAAACATGCTATAAGCAAAATTAAATACAGCTTGTTCCTGTTAAGAATCATTTCTACATAAATTGTTGAATTTTTTGCATATTCTTTTCTCTTGTTGCTTTTTGAATCATAAACCAGTCAATTATTGTCCAAATTCCAAAACCACCGCAAGTTAAAAGCTTACCAATTCCCATTCCTGTATCGCCAATCATAAAACGATCAATACCTAAGCCACCGGCTAAAATAGAAACAATAAGGGTAGTTGTTGGGTCTTTGAATTGAGTAGTTGATAGCATTGGCCATTTTGACTCATCAAGAGCTATTAACCTTTCTCTAATTACATTGGTATTGTGACTTTCAAAGAATTTCCCATTTGACATCATGAACATGTCGACTTTTTGTGCTTCCATTTTTTTGTTTTACATATTTTTAATTGTCCTACTGATAAGGCTTTTCGGTTTCGCCCCGTTTTTTGAATGGAGTCAAGTCTCCATTTTGGTGTTATTAAATAAAATATTTAATAACGATTAAAAGTTTTTATGTGAATGTTGTTTTTGATTTTTTTTTATCATCTGATGAAACCCTTAGTAAGGAGTTTTGTTTGGAATAGACGCCGTGTAGCTAATTTAATAAATAAAATATAAAAACCAAAAAATGGCTTCTGTAATTAATTTAATGCAAAAAAGTAGTCCTATTAAAGTGGATATTTCCGTTTTAAAATACAATCAAAAAAACTCAGCTTAATTGCAGGTTTAAATAAGTAAAACAGCTTTCTTAACGAACAGAGAGAATTGCATAAAGGTCTTCAATGTGATGAGGTATTTCCATAGTTTTCTTTTTTTTTATCATAGTTTTACAACTTCAATACAGCCTCTATCTGCAATCGTTACATAGCACGTATTGTAATCGTTGCTAAACGTAATATTTGTAGGTTTTTTACCTTTTAAAGCTATTTCTTGTAATAATTTTCCTGCCGGTGATAAGATGGCAACTGTGCCTTTACCATATCGGCACACGTATATATTCTCATTTCTGTCGCAACGCATTCCGTCTAAACCAAAATCTTCAAAAGAAAAGAACTCTCGCTTATTTCTTAATGAACCATTTTCAGTAATATCATACACCCATATTTTTCTTTGTACTGATTCATTTACATATAGTTTTTTACCATCAGGACTTGCTTCAATACCGTTAGTAGTGCCCATTTCTTGTTCTAATAACTCGAAACCTTTTTCTTTGGTTATTTTCCACAATTTACCAGTATCATCCGACCAATTAGGGTCACTTGCATATAGTGTTCCATTAGGAGAAATAGTGATGTCATTTGGCTGATTTGCATTCAATTCATTCGCAAATATTTCAATCTCTTTGCTGATCAAATCAATTTCTAGAATATTATGATTTACATAATCTGCAACAAACATTTGATTTTTGTTCCCAAACCGTATCCCATTTCCTATACTGCCATCGGGTAGTTTTATAAACAAAGAGCTTTCTCCTTTTGAGGAGATTTTCCCTATAGTTCCTTGTTCTTGATAGTTTACAGCATAAATATTTCCTGCATGATCTGTTGCAGGTCCTTCAATTCCATTTGTAAAACTTCCTTCTTCTGTGAAATCAATACTTTTTAAATGTTGATTACAAGAGATTGTCAACATGAATAATAGAAACAATATTAGAATTTTTTGCATCTTGGTGTTAATTTTTTAGGGCAACCTACTGTGCCTGTTTTTTGAGCTAACTATGTTGTAAGTTTTAGCTCCTTTTCTGGTATTCTACTAGTTTTTGTAGCGAATATATTTTTTACTTCCAGTCAATTAATTTAGAAGGGTAATATTTAATATTCATACGATCTAAGAATGGCTTCTGGTTAGCCAAACGCACTTTGTAGTTTTCCCAGTTTCGATTTTCTTTAATAGTCCAACCAAGCTCACTGTAGCCAATAGCCCTCGGAAAGGCTAAATACTCTAATTCTTCAATACTACTTACAGTCTCTGTCCATAGTGGCGCCTCTATTCCAAGAATATTTTCTTTTTGGAGATATGATTCAGGGCTCCAGTTGTAGCCTGTATCTACAGGTATATAGCCAGCCCATGTTAAACCAAATTTAGACAATGTATCGTACTTTAAATCTAAATAAGCTTTATTAGCAGGTGATAAGATAACCTTCATGTTTTTTGAGACAGCCGTAGCTAAATTTTTTTTGTTTCGAGACCAATATTGAGAAATAGAGGTGGTATCTATATCTGCATTACCTACTTCATCCCAACCAATCATTCGTTTACCATATTTTTGAACAATTTTTTCTACTTTGTTTACAAAATAGATGTAATCATTTTTTTTGGTAACATGGCTTTCGTCTCCACCAATATGAAAATAAGGTCCTGGAGTTAACGATGAAATTTCTCGAATAACATCGTCTATAAAATTATAAACGGAATCTTTTCTTGTATCGAATGTGCTAAAGCCAACTTTAATTCCTTCGTAATACTCAAGGGTTTTACCATTTCCATTTAAAAAAGGATACGAAAACGAAGCGGCATTGGTATGCCCAGGCATATCAATTTCAGGTACAATTGTGATATATCTAGCGGCTGCATATTTAACAATTTCAGTAAAATCTTCTTGTGTGTAAAAGCCTCCTGATTCGCCTCCAACCTCTGATTTAGCACCGATTTCAGTAAGTTTTGGCCACGATTTAATTTCTATTCTCCAACCTTGGTCGTCAGAAAGGTGTAAATGCAATGTATTGTATTTATAATAACTTAATACGTCAATATATTTTTTCACATCATCTACGTTAAAGAAATGACGCGCTACATCTAACATAGAACTTCTATATGCAAATTGAGGAGCATCTGTTATTTTTCCTGTAGGGATGACCCATATTGGGTTTTTGGCAAGAGTATCGTTACTTATTTGAGGAATAATTTGCCTAATTGTTTGTATGCCTCTAAAAGCGCCAGCAGCAGTTTTTGAATTTAGTACAATTGAATCTTGCGTTATTTTTAATTCATAAGATTCCGGACTTTTTAACTCTTTGTTTTTTGATTGCTTGATATAAATAAAGGTTTTGGCACTTTCTTCATTTACCCTTACATTAAGATTTGTCTGTGTATTTATTTTATCAGCTAGAAAAAATCCGATGTCAGTAAATTCTTTAGAATCTGCAGGAGTTTGAATGGAGGTAAATTCATCGAGAGCAAAACCACTGTTTGTTGAAACGATGCTTAATGGTTTTGGAATTAAGTTTTCGTGTGATAAATCCGTTTTTGGAAAGGTTATTCTGCGGTCTGAACACGAGGCACTTATTACTAACAATAATAAGGGAATGATGTATCGAATAGATACGTGTTTTTTTGAATTTGTCTTACTTAAATTTTTCATTTGCTATTTTTTTTACTAATTATGGTCACTATGTTTTTACTTTCTATGCCTTGTTTTGAAATAGAAATTTAGGTTAAAATTAAATTAATTTGATTGTTTTTATATGTGGTTGTGCCTTGTTATTTTATAATCAGGTTTTTAATTGTAGACTTATTTTTAGAGGTATTGTTTATTTTCAAGATATAATTTCCGGTACTTAATTCAGGAAGATTTATTGTTGCTGAATTATCTACAGCTGAATGGCTCGTCTTGTATATTTTTTGTCCAATCATATTATAAATAGTGATCACATTCTCTCCTTTAACTAAATTCAATATTTTTAAATTACTACCCGATGCTGTTGGATTGGGATATACTATTAAATTTTGGTTAGTGTCTTTATACTTATCAATACTTAAAGAGGAATGTGTTAAAGCCTGAAATGCATTTATTCTACCATGACCATAATATTGATCCCAACCGGCTGTATCCTGTGAATCTCCGACTTCATCCTCAGAAGTCTCCTCTAAAATAGTTCTTATCTCATCAACTGTTAAATTAGAATCTACAGATAATAACAAAGAGATTAGACCAGCTGCATGAGGTGCTGCTTGGGAAGTACCTCCCCAATAATAATTGTAATTAGTGTTTGATGAATAACTTAATCCGTACATATAATTTCCCGGTGCAACAAAATCTAATTCAGGGCCATAGTTACTTCCACTTGTGTCGCTCCAAAAAAAAGGCACACTTCTGGTGTCGTCTGGATTTGTTGAGCCAATAGCAAATGCATTCGCATACTTAGCAGGGTATTGTATTACTGAATTTTGATTTCCAGTAGATACAACCACAGCTACATTATTATTGTATGCATAATTTACAGCATCTTCTAACAGTGTTGAAGATCCATTTCCACCTACAGACATGTTTATAACGGATGCTCCGTTATCTACTGCATAATAAACAGCGTCTGCCCACCAACTATAATAGCCACTATTTTCATCGTCTAATATTTTACAGATCATAATTTTTGAATTCCAATTTACACCTGCATATCCTAAATTGTTATTACCAGATGCAAGAGCAATACCACCCACATTTGTGCCATGTCCGTGGTCATCTGTAGGGTCATTATCATTATTTACAAAATCCCAGCCATTAATGTCATCTACAAAGTTATTAGAATCTGTATCACTACCATCTTCATTTTCATTAGTATTTACCCAAATTCTTCCAGAAAATTCGGGATGGTCTAATTTTGCTCCAGAATCTAAAATAGCAACTATTAAATTAGGATCTCCTTGTGTTATGTCCCAAGCTAAATCAGTATCGATATCGGCATCACTTGTTGCATTCGATTCGGAGAATGTTCCGTCATTATAATGTGACCATTGACGATTAAAATAGGTGTCGTTGGGTGTGTTCTGAAAACCATGGCCACTACCAACATAGTTTGGCTCAACATATTTGAATAAACCTGTTTTTTTATAATCTTCTATGAGTTCCTCTACAGATTTGCTCGAGTCTAGTGCAAGAATATATGTATCTTTTTTATTTTTATTTCCGGTTAATTTTATGGATTTGATTTTGTTGCTTTTATTTAAAGAACGAATCTCTGGGTTGTTGAATTTTTGAAGCTTTAAAACTTCACTACTTTTCGGTTTTTCATTTACTTTAAATTGCACTATCAATCCGTTATTGTTTTGTGCAAATGAAAAATTACAAAGTAGAACACACGACAAGACTAAAGTTAATTTTTTCATATTTTATCTATTTAATAGGAAAGTAATCGCGCATTAAAATGCATTTACTTTCGATTCTAAAGATACTTAATTAAATACAAAAAACGGTTTGGATTTTTATCCAAACCGTAATTAGTGTTGTACACTATTCTTTTTTAATTACATAGATGTTGATTTTGTTTTCACTTTTTTTCTTTTAGTTCAATAATTCTTTTTTTGTAGTAATCATTGCCACTTATGTTTAGTGCTTTTGTTATATATTTAATGGCCTTGTCTTTGTCATCGTTTCTAATATAATAATCAGCCATAGAATCATATGCATTTGGGCTGTTTGGATAATATTCAAGACTAAGTTCAAAGTTCATCTTAGCCCTTTCCATTTCTCCTCTATCCATACTCATATATCCCTGCATATTTAATAAGAACTCAGGAATAGGATGAACAAAATAACCAAAATGTGTTTCGAGTTTATGTTGGCGATATCGTACAATTTTATTTATTTCATCTGCGCTTGTATTTGGCATGTTATATTTATCGATGTTCTCTAGTTGATACCACTTAAATACAGAGATTAAACCATCCATAATAGAAGGGAAGGGAACAGTTCCATGCAAATCTCTTGGATAAAATTTCCATTCAAAATTTAAATTATTTTGTTTGTGCTTTTTCAGTACTTCAGAAAAAGAAATGTTAGATCTAGAAAATAAGGTAAAATCAGTGGTATCTTTTTTTATGGCATTAAGGGCCATTCCAGATTTCTGCATGTATACGACACCTCCCAATGACATGAAAAGCGACTTTCCCTTGTAATTAGCATTTGATACCATAAGTTTAGCTTCTTTAATTAATTGCTGATTATCCCAATCTAAACTGGGATCTATTGCTAAATAATTAGAAAATAAATGTGGTTGATGAACCAGCGAATAAAGTGTAAATAAGCCACCAAAAGAATGACCAATTAAAGTTCTAAAATTTGTAACAGGATATTTTTTTTCTACAAAAGGTATCAGTTCATGTTCAATAAATTTAATAAATTTTGTAGCTTCTCCATTATCTTGTTCAAAAGGTCTTCCGTTAATTTCTGACACCTTAGAAGTTGTCAGGTCACGCATCCTGTTGGTATTATTAGAAATTCCTACAATAACCATTTCGGGAGTAAAATTTCCACTGTAATAGTTTTGGAATTCATTAACTGCAGGGAGAAACACTTCACCATCTAGAAGAAAAACAACTGGGTATTTTGTTTTGTCGTTTGGGTTGTAATTTGCAGGTAGTTGAACATAAACGTTCCTGTATTCGTCTAAGGTTTTAGAGTAAAGGCTATCTAAAACACCTACTTTTTGCAAAAACTTATTGCTTTTCTCGGTTTGCGCATGTGTTAAATTTTGAAAAAGGAAACTTAAGCAAATGACGAATGTAACTTTTAGTAGATTTTTCATTTTAGTGGTTGTAATCATTTATTTTTTTGATAGAGGTTTACATCTAATTTATGGGATGCTGGAAGGACTTTTACCGAGCATTTTATTTTAATTTTTTAGTTAAATATAAATAATGTTGGCAAATTAGATCCATTTTTAATTCATAACAAACCAAACAATACTTGGTATAAATAGAATCATAAAATCAATTTAACACTTTTTTGATTATGTGTTATAAATTATAGGCGTTTTACTTTTTATTGCTATTCAGTTGTTTTTCTTTAGCTTCAATCGCAGGTAGTGCCTTTAGGTAAGCTTTTGCATCCCAAATAAGGTTCCATCTAGTTAGATTTTCTTGCATAGTATTCAGGCCCATTTCTAACCGACGTTTGTCTACGTTTAAAGGATCTTCTAATGGTAAGACATAAGGTGTTTTACTTTCGTTATTCATTGCTAATTGCGTACCGTAAATTTGTTTTTCTCCTCTTCTTAATACCAGTCTGTCGTAAAACATAGCATATTGTCTTTTGGGAAGGTTATGAGCTGCTGCGGCTTTTTCAATTAATGGTAAATATTTTTCTTGTGCTTTTTGATTGGCATGTTGAATAACAAGAAACAGCGTAGAAGTACCACGTGTGCCTATTAATTTTTTATCTGGCCATCCTCTTTCATCTAGAATTTTACTTACTTTGATAAGATTTATAGAATCTTTTTCAAGAATTGTTTTCCAAAAGTCATTCATTTTCTTTGATCCTCTGCCATATTTTTTTTCCATAGAACGAATTTGACTTCTAGTGCTTTGGTCATCAAAATATATTTTATCTAGTACAGCCACGAGATCTTTATCGAAGTGTGCTTCAGTCTTTTCTTTATTGCTCATTATAAGAGACTTTAGTTTTTCCCAGCGTTTGTCTGAATGTATTTTTTTTAAGTCAGTATCGTAAATCAAATGATTATAATCATCCCATTTTAAATCATTTGTTATCATAAATAAATGGTGAAAAGCCATGTCGTTATTTCCAGATAAAGCGTAAACACAAGATGCATTGTATCGGTCACTTAATGGAACATTTTGTTGAAGCTTAAATGCTTGTTCGTAGTGCTTTGATGAATTTTTGAAATCTTTTTCTGCGGAAAGTTTCCAGGCTTTTTGTATTAAATTAGAATATGCCGGATTCGCTTTTTGAGCAAAACCCATGATATTTGATAAAATAATTAATGTAAATGTGATTGCCATAGTATGTTTCATTATTATATTGATTTATAAATAATGAGGCAAATTAGAATTCTTTTTAATTCATAGATAAAAAAGTAGACTAATTAGTACTAAATGTAGACAGAAGTACAAAATTGACTTAAAATTTGTTTTGTTTGTCTTTGATGTCTTTCTGTATGCTATAATCGAACTTTTGTCTATTAATAAACAATAGTTTACCTTTAAATTGTAGTTTTACTCATGCATTAATATTTGCTTTTCACGAATGATGACTTCTGTTTTAAATAAAAAAATATTTGGCCATGTATTATTTTGGATAGTCATGCTCGTTTATTTCATGAGCTCGTCTTGGCCATATGAAAAGAATAAAATATTTTTATTTGAGTCTGTTTTTTTAAAGTTATTGCTACAGTTAGTATTGGCGTATTCTATTATAAGTTTGTTTATTCCATACCTTTTAAATAAGAATAGAAAAATTGTTTTTTTTATCAGTTGTTTAGTTTTAATCTATTTTTTATTTATCGTCTATGCTGTTTACAAATCATACGTTTTAATACCATCGTATCCAGAGGAATTTTCCTACAGACCACCATTTATTTTAGGGGATAGATTTACTCATTTTCCTGCCTACATAGGCAGCATACCTGGGTATCTTTTCCCGACCATAATTTTAGTTATTTTTAATTATTACAAAAAGCAAAAAGAAACGGCTAACTTGTTAGAGCAGAAAAGAACTTCAGAATTAAAAGCTCTCAAAAATCAATTGAATCCACATTTTCTTTTCAATACTTTAAATAATTTATATGCACTTGCCATAAAAAAATCTAATAAGACGCCCGAAGTAATTGCTAAACTTTCAGAAATATTAGATTATATCTTATATCAATGTAAGGGTAAATATGTGCTTTTAAAAAATGAAGCAACACTTTTACACAATTACATCGCGCTTGAAGAAGTTCGTTATGGAAATCGAGTAAAAGTTAGTTTTACTGAGGACATCTCTAATGATTCGAAAATAGCCCCTTTAATTTTGCTCACTTTTTTAGAAAATGCTTTTAAACATGGTGTTAGTCAAGAGTTAAATACAGCAAGCATTGATTTATACATTAAAGGAGATCTAAAGGATATTGAATTTAAAATAGAAAATACAAAGCCCATTATTTCTGAAAAAAATTATGATGATAGTCGAGAAGCTATCGGCTTAAAGAACATAAAAAAACAACTAGATTTATTGTACTCAAATAATTATGAATTAGAAGTTAAAAATACGCGAGAATTGTATTCAGTAAACTTAAAAATCACCACTAATGATATATAAATGTTTAATCGTTGATGATGAGAGTTTAGCGCGAGAGCTCATTGAAACACATTTATCTCAACTCGATAATTTTAAATTAGTTGCATCATGTTCTTCAGCTATTGCAGCGCATAAAGTATTGCAGTCTGAAACGATAGATTTAATGTTTTTAGATATAGAAATGCCCGTGTTAAAAGGAACTGACTTTTTAAAGACCTTAAAACATAAACCAAAAGTAATATTTACAACCGCATATCGCGATTACGCTATTGAAGGTTTTAATTTAAACGCTGTAGATTATATATTAAAGCCAATTACATTCCAACGTTTTTTTCAAGCGATTGAAAAATTTACAGATACCAACAATCCTTCTGTGGGAATTTTAGAAAACAAAAAAACCGAAGATTCACATATTTTTATTCAAAGCAACAAAAAGAATATTAAAGTATCTTTCGATGATGTCAACTATATTGAAAGCATCAAAGATTATATTAAAATTCATCTTCAAGATTCTTCCATAATGGTAAAGCATGGGATTACTTCTTTTGAAGAAAAATTAGACGCACGTTTTTTAAGAGTGCATCGATCCTATATCGTTAACTCCACAAAAATAACCGCTTTTACAAAACAAGATATCGAAATAGGTGAGATAGAAATTCCTATTGGAGATTTTTATAAAGCGAACACCTTTAAGCTACTTAAAAAATAGAAACAATTTATCCCTCAATCAATCATGAAGTTTTTAAAACTAGTAACATTACTAATTATAACAGTAAACGTATACGCTCAGAGCAACAATACGTATCAATATTTTAGGCACTTAAGGTATAACCATGTTTCTCCTTATATTGATTTGGATGGTACATATCCAATTGACAAAGAAACAGCTCAAACTACTTCACATTATCTGTTTCAGTATGATCAGTCCGGAAGAATTATAGAAATTATTAATAATCATTACCATACCGAAAGGCAGCACCCTTTGGCCTCTTTAGGTGTTTATAAAGTTGAAATAAAGTACAATAAAAATCAAGAAATTAGGGTGTTTTATGATAAAAACAAAAAACGTATTTCTAATGATAGAGAGGTGTTTAAAGAAGTATTTAGCTTTGAGAAAGACGGTTTTAAAAATAAGCTTCAGTTTTACGATACAGAAAATAATCCAATGGAGTCTAATTGGGGAATATTTGAATATTACTGGAACAAACACAAGAAATTAATTATTGAAAAACGTTACAATCTAGAAAAGGCTGCTGTTGCATTATCTCCTTATTTTCAATTTGGAACAACAGGTATTCTTTTAAATAAAAAAGGTTTTCCGATAGCGCATTATAATTTAGATGATAACTTTAAAGTGATTGCAAATGATAAAGGTACAGCTTCATATAAAGATATCTATGATAAGAATGGCAACCATGCTGTATATAGTTATCATGACGCTGATGACGCATTGATAACCAATCAATGGGGCTTTGCCTATGCCGAAAAAAAATATGATAGCATTGGTAATCATATAGGTTTATCACAGTTCGATGTAAACAAAAGAAAAATTAGAGGCGGGGATATCCCAAACAACGTTAGGATTGAATTAGCTTCTAAAGCCTCTAAGAAAGATTCGACAGAAATTAAAAGAATATCGCTTGGCTATTTAGTTGCGCTTCAAGATTTAAAGCCAAATTTAATGAATGAAGTTATGAATGATAGTTTAAATAAACTTACCATTGGGTGGGATCCAAAAATGAAAAAAGAATATGCAAGAGCCACTACAAAAACGCAAATGATCGAATTTGCAACTAGTTGGAATAAATCAAACACCAAATTTCCTTTTAAACCATCCAATAATATTGAGATTTTAGATATTTATAATCGTATTGCAACGGTTAAATTGGTCTCAGATAATTGGGTTGAATACTTGCATTTAATGAAACTAGATGGCAAGTGGAGTATCGTGAATCTTGTATGGCAGTATAAAGATATAAAGAGTTACCCTAAAGAATAATAATACAATTAAAAAGCATTTCATTACACCTGAATGATTATTCTTAGATGTTTTTACGCTTCTTATTTACATGTGAGGCGAATCTATTTCCTGAATTATTAAATTTAGAGCAGTTTTAGCTTCCTTCATAACAGGTAATAAAGGCCATATATGAGGCATGTTTTCTCCTTCAATCACATCAATATTAACGTTGCTTTTTTTCATCTTTATTTTAGCTAATTTTCCATCGGGATACATAATATCATTTTGAGCAAGAAATAAAATGGTTTTTGGGAATCCTTCAAAATTAGCGAAGAGTGGGGAGATTATAGGATCTTTTAAATTTTTATTTCCGGCACACATTTTTTTTGCGCTCAAAACGCCCGTTATTGAGAGCATTGGGTCTGTTTTTTCTATTAATTTAATTTCAGGATTAGACATGCTTGCATCCATAACAGGCGTAATTAGAATCAACTTTTTAGGCAAGGCTACTTTTTTCAAAATCAATCGATGAATAAGAGCAGTTGCTAATGTGCCTCCAGCAGAATCTCCGATCATAGAGATTTTATTTGCCTGATAACTCTCTAGCGCTTTAGAGTAAATAGCATCTATATTTTGCGATATTTTGCTTATTTGATTTTCTGGAGCCTTTGGATAATCACACATCCAAATTTTACAATTGGATTTTTTTGCAATTTCTTTTACTGTATCCCAATGATGTTTCGCAGGCCCAGAAATGAAGGCTCCTCCGTGTATAAATATCAAAAGATTTTTGGAGTTTTTATCGAGTCCAATTTCTGAAATTGTGGAGTCCGAAATTTTAAATTTCCCTAATAAGTGTTTTTTGAAAAAACGTCCATTGGGTTGATGAATATCTTCTCTTCTAATTTTTTCGAAATCCACTGGGGTTTTACTAAAACTTCTTTTTACTCCCTTAAGTCTGATAACAAAGAGCGTTATGTAGTAGGTTATGCTTTGCTTCATTATTCTCTCAGTTTTTCAGCGATTTTCATTAAATCACCATCATTGTATTGTTGCAACGAATTTCCGCAGTGCACAATAACAGTTTCTTTATCGGGAATAACATAAATATTTTGTCCAAGATTTCCATTGGCAAAAAACTGAAAAGTTCCATCACAATTTGTATTTCCCCACCATTGACGCGAATAATAATTACGTTTACATCCGCTTCCCAACCAATCAGGGTAATGGTCTCGAGATATTGTTTTGTCCTCTCTTGTTGATTTTAGTATCCAATTTTCTGAAATGATTTGTTTTCCGTTCCAATTTCCCTTTTTTAGAAAAAGACTCCCAAATCGTGCATAATCAATAGCTCTTGCAATCAGCCTACTTGGCATATATTCAAACTCAGATTCTTTACTGTCTATAGAAAATAACGCGTCATACTCCATGATTTGAGACCATAGTTTTTCTTCTAAATATTTAGACACCGTCTTTTTGGTTGAACGTTCGATAATTAGTCCTAGATAACTTGTATTGTAATTATTGTATTCAAATGCTTTACCGGGTTCAGATTCGACGTCAATTTTTTCGAGTAATATCTTTCTCACATTAGGGTGGTAATACCCAATTACTTCATCATTCCAAGGAGCGTGAATGTTGAGAATAGGTAAAAAATCAGTGTTGTACTTAAGACCTGAGCGCATTTCGAGAAGATTTTTGATTGTTATTTTCTCAAAACGATGGTCTCGTTCTTTTAATTCCGGTATGTAAGTTGTTATTGGATCATTTATACTTTGTATACGTCCGTCATCAATAGCAGTTCCAATTAAAAAAGAAATAAATGATTTTGCTACAGATTGAGAATGGAAGTATGAGTCTCTTGAAAATCCATTGAAATATTTTTCATAAAGAATGGTATCCTTACGAATAAAAATTAGTGCGGTTGTTTGTGACTTTTCTGCCCATTCATCAAAAGACTGAAATCCTGATTGTGAAACTCTATCATTGAATAAAGATTCAATATACGTTTCCTCATTTTTTTTCTCAAAACTATAAAAACTTTTAGCCCCTTTAATGTCTCTATTCTCAAAATTTTTATAGTCATAAACATCTGCCACATTCATTTTTATAAGGCGGTAAACATAAGTTGGAGAATACTTAATTGACAAAAATGCCAATAAAAATAAAATTAGCATCAAAGGAGATAATAAGATTATTTTAAAAGCTTTTTTCATATATAATTTTTTTAAAACATTTTATGGTTAGACTCAAATACTGTGCCCTTTTTGCAACTAATTCAAAAAAAAACATTTAAAATTTGTTGATTGTTTTAGTACATCATCGAGCGCGCAAAATAGCAATTAAAAATTCTTGAAGAGGTGTGGTGCGTAGTTTAGAACCTAGAATTAATTAGATCCATTACTTTTATTAGTCTTTAATCTAATAATTTTTTCTATTCTATTATTTACGATTTCTGATATGTTCCAATTATAAAGTTTAGAGTCTGTTGTGTTATAGAATTCTACAATTACAGCATCTAGGTCTTTGTGATATTTAGCAAAGCTCTGATATCCAGGAACCCAGCCAGAATGTTCATACTCATATAAGGAAGCATATATTTCTTTTTCTTCTTTCTCAAATACAGACCCATCATTTAGCGCCCTTACAAAAATAGCAACGTCTTCTGCAGTAGCATGCATACCGTGATCATCTGTTTTTAAATCATGTGGATGGCCTATGTGATAGCCACTCATTACACGCTCTAAATTTACTTCTTTTAAAGAACCAAAAGTGTTTTTAAGATTAAGAGGAGTAAGTATTTCTTCTTGAATGTATTGAAAATTATGATAGCCCAACACATCGTCCATTATTTTGTTGATTAATAGGTAGTTGGTGTTGCAGTATTCGTATTTTTTACCAGGTTTAAAGTTGGCAGGTTTGCCTTTAATTAGTGCAATACTTTCATCAAAAGTTTCTGTTGGGTTTGCCCAAAAATCAGGTGCGTCTGTAAAGTTTGGAATACCACTTTTATGCTGAACCATTTGTCGTAAAGTAATCTTTTCTGCGTTGTCTATAACGCCAACTAGTTCTGGAAAATAATCTGCAACTGTTTTGTCTAAAGAAAGACTATCTTTATGAACCAATTTGGTCAAAGCAACAATATCATAGAGTTTACTGATACTTGCAATTTTAAAAAGAGCTTTGGGTTTTGCTGGAATCTTTTTTTCTCGATTGTGCCAACCAGCAGCCAAAAATTGAGGTTCTTTGTTGGCTTGATCTATATAAACAATCATGCCTTCGAACCCATGTTTAAGAGCTTCATCTAATTGTTCTTGCACTGTATTTGGCAAAGGTAAAATCCAAGCTTTTACCAATATCCATGGCACGAAAAAGAAAGAAGTTATTGTACCTAATAACAATATAATTCTAGTCATTTTTTTTGTTTTTGTTTTGTTCATGATGATACTTTCTTTTTAGTTATTCCGTTCGAGATTGCTTAGTATTTCAAGGAATTTATTTTTTTCAATTTTACCTAAGATATTCTCAATTATCTTTCCTTCAGAATCTATAATAATTGTTGTAGGTGTTCCATGAACTTTATAATGCTTAACTATTTCTTTGGTATTTGTATCGTCAATGTCAATTATTACTGGTGTAATTTTAGAATTGATTTCCTTTGCAACTTCTTTGTCTGCAAACACCTCGCGTTTCATGATTCGGCAAGGAGAACACCATTTGCCCGTAAAAAATATAAGTGTATTTTTTTGAGAATCGTTGGTGATTTTTTGAATTGTAGTACTATTTTTAGCCCATTTGATTTCATTAGATGGAGCATAAAAAGAATACCATGCATACGTTAGTGAAACTACAAGAAAAGTGAGCCAAAACCATCGCCAAAGTGGATGAGGTTTCGTTTTAGAAATTGTAGGAGATATGTGCTCTGTGGTTTTCATTATTAACAGGGTTCTGTATTATAGAACAAAAGTCAGTAATAAAGATAAATAGATTTAATTTTACTTACTCAATTGTTGTTTTCAGCGGATGAGTCGTTTAAGTTTTAATTGAACGCTTCGTTGTATAGTTGCGCAACTAATTTAGCCAAAGGAAATCAACCGCAGACAAAATCCTTTAAATTTTAAGAGCAGTATTGTTACAAGTAGAAGAATATGATGGGTTTTGAAGCTATTTTTCTTCAAAGCCTATGGACATTATACTAAAGTGTATTAAAAAAATGACATGATTGTTAGTAATCAAAAAATCTCAGATTTTGATAACTTACTTCATCAATAAATTAGAGTGTTTTTCCAGATATTTTCGCCTGAGCATCTTTGTTTCTTCCCATAATTGAGCCAACCACCATGCCACCAATTAAACCTAAAGAAAGACCTAATGAGCGCTCTAGGTTAGATAAAATAGCAACACCAAATAATAATCCAAATGATAATCCTAAGCCTCCATATAATTGTGTGTAATACCCCTTTGTAGTGAGAGAATATGTTTCTTTTAAATAGTTTTTAAAAGCATTGAGTGCTTTTTTGTAATATTTTTTTCTGTTTCGAGAATTTGATCTTAATTTCATTCGATCTAATTCTGTTTCAATAGATTTAATTTCATTTTCTGATAAATCTTTATTTTCTAAACTAGTAATAATTTGAATAAATTCTTGATAAATCTTTATCTCCGACTTTTTACTTGTCTCATCGATTAAATTTTCAAAAAGATTACTTACATATTTTAGTTTCATAATTTTTAATGTTTTCTTGGTTAGTGTCTTAAAACAAAAAAACATTACACTTTTGATTTCGTTTTTTCAAAAAAAATAAAAGAGTGCGTAATAATGAAATATTTAAAAGTTTAGCTTCTTAAACTTTCTATATCAGTCATCAGTTCTTTAAGTTTTCTGAATACTCTCCCATAAACGATATTTAAATCCCATTTATAAATTCGCCCTCCAAAAAAACCAAGTAGAATTGTAATTAAAAGTGCAATAACGATTCCTATTAGTGGAATACCATAGACTAAATAAATATCAGGAAATGCTTTGAGAACCTCATTTACTAATCTCTTTCCTAAAGGCATACCTTGGGCGTCTTTAAACCAAAAACCTAAAATCATGGATATAAAAATAATTGGGTACAAAAACTTTGATATTTTCTCATTTATGGATACCTGTTTTTTTACCCATTGGTTAAATACTTTTAAGTATTGATAACTGCTGATACCCATATCTATTTTATCTAAACCATTTAACAATTTCTTGTTAATAAAAACAAGTATTGAAAGGGTAATAAAAAACATGACCCCCGTTATTGGTATCCCAACAAAAAAAGAGACAATTAAAAAACCAAATGAGAATACTACAATAGCAATCAAATTTATTTTAAACATTCGTTTAAATTTATCAATGATGTGAATTGATTTTTGGTTATAGAGATTGTTTATTTTTGGTGCTACTAATGCATCACTCTTAAGAAAACCTTCTTTCCATATATTTTCAATTGATCTTTCCATCTAATATTTTTTTTAATCTAATTTTTATTCTGTTCACACGTACACCAATATTATTAGGATTTGTTCCTATGATTTCAGCAATTTCCTTTTGTGATTTTTCATCTAAATAAAGCATAATAACTGCTCTATCAATTTCCGATAGCTTTCTAATGGCATCGTATAATAAATTTAGCGATTCGTCTGCAAAAGCATAATTGCTCTCGGTTGCCTCAATAGTGATAGCATCGGAAACAAATGGTTTCGCATTCTTTTTGTTTTTTTTAAGTAAGGTTAAACAAACGTTTAATGAAACACGATATACCCATGTGCTCCATTGAGATTCTTCGCGAAATTTGTCTTTACTCCGCCAAATTTGTAAACATACTTCTTGGTAATAATCTTCAAAATCTTCTTGCGAATTGGTATACGCACGACATAATTTGATGATTATTCCTGCAAAAGGTAAAATGGATGTTTTATAAAAATCGCTGCTCAATGGTGTTTATATTAGTTAGTGTCAGAAAATAAGATTTATTACAGATAACTGATTTACTTCTAAAAATAATAAAATTAAAAATAGGGAGACTTAGCAGACAGAAAAATACGTTTTTGTCAAGCTAAAATCGCCCTATTATTTTTATACGATGTTGAGCAAAATTACTTTTTATGCGCTAATGCGTATTGAATTCCAAATGTTGCGATTAAGGTTTTTTTCATTTGAATTCCATTCACTTTTTGGTAGGCAGGAATTTTTATTTCAGCACCAATTCGTAAGTTTTTCAAATTACCTTTAGGAACGTAAAAATTAGTTCCTATCCCGAGGTTTAATTGACTTACTCCTGAATTTTTAGCATTAAATAAAGGCATCATCATAGGGTTTAAGTCAGCGTCAATACCATCAATTTCTTCGGTGTTAAAATAGCTTAAACTGATTGATAAACTATTGTAATTTGAAACTTTAATAGCTCCCCAACCTAACACATCAAAACGATTGCCGAAAGTATAATTTTTAGAATTTTCTCCCAATCTTAGCTTGTATTTAGATTGTGCTCCCCAAGATAATTTATCAGATTGCCCTAAATAAGTTATTCCTAAACTTGGATCCCACGTGCCACTTCCCAGCTGCATTGGGTATGCTAATGGTGCATCATTCATCATAGGGGTTGCATCGCGTTGGTTAATATTACCTATCGGAATTGAAATTCCAAGATTAGCATGCAATGATTGTCTATTTTTATTTAAAATCTTTATTAGACTGGATACTGAAATATCTCCCAAACCAGAAGATGCTGTTGTGAAATCAGCATTCATCCTTGTTGTTAAATCCATGGAATTTGAAATATAATTTCCCATCACCGCTAATGTGATCTGGTCTGAAGGAGCATACATTACACCTAGCATGTGCATATTCATATTCATTTTTTGTGGTGCGACCATAAAATTTTGATAGATTTCATCATCTGAAACTTCCTCTGTAGATTTTAGGTTTCCGTTCATCCACATAGGCATATACCTGTATGAGAACATAAGTCCGCCTTTTTTGTGGTAATGATCTCCCATTACGCTTATTGGTGCATGACCATCTGGTCTTGCTCCACTCCATTTAGATTCTTGAGCCATGGCTACATTTGAGCATAGCAAAATAATGCCCACTACGGACAATATAATTTTATTGTACATTACTTTGTGTTTTATCAATTAAAAAAAATACAGTCTCCATTGTAGAGGAAACCGTTAGAAGTTTAATTAATATTTTGGTGGAGGAGTGGGAGGTGAGTTGACTAATTCTTTAATTGCGAATTGATAAAAATGTGATGTTTTTTTTGATTTTAAATTCTCAACTATTGTTTTTGAAAGGTCGCATTCACATAATATTTTAGGGATTCTTTCTTGTTCAAAGGTTCGTGTTCCTTTGTCTTTTTTTTCAGTTTCTTGAGCTTTTTTTAATTGCTGCTTTAAATAACACTTTCCGTTACAAGTGGGAGTTGGTTCATCTTTGTTTATACATAGGACTTTTGAAATATATTCATAATTTATGGTGTACTCTGCATAAGGCAATAAAGGTCTTATTTCTGCAAAACAGAAAATAATTAACATTCCTATGGCTATTATCGTTCTCAATTTAATTATGCGCGTTGTTATTATCTAACATTATTCATTCAACCTCTCGTCTACAAATTCAATCCATTTGTAATCTGGAATTTCTCTGTCAATGAAATAGTCTGGCGTTATTCTTATATACTATTTCAATTTTATTGGTATCGCAATATTACCATTCACATTTTTATCAGCAACAGCAACATAAAGCATTATAGGTTGGCCTTTATCGTTTGTTAAAACAAATGGACGTTCAACACGTTCTGGTTTCCATTTTGTTCCATCAGAAAGTGTGAACTCTTTTTTCATAAAAACGCTTCTTTCATCTAGCTGCCAATCTGTACCATTTTCTGAATTGAAAAGAGCAAGATTGGGTTTCTTCATTACATGACAAACCATATAATACTTATTCAAAACTTTGTCAAACCACATACAAGCATCTTCCGTTTGCGCCACATCATATACAGGTTTTGATGCAAACTTAAAAGGTCCGTTGGGTGCTGAGGATGTACCTACTAACTGAATTCTAAACCACTTTTTTTTGTTTACATCATCCCCTTTCATAATCATAGTGTAGGTATCGTTATGATGTATAATTGATGGGTTAACAGCAATATTTTTAAATTTTATATTATCTGGTTGAACTACTGGTTTTTCTGAGCGTAAAAATGGGCCAGAAGGATTGTCAGAGATTGCCACACCAATACGTTGACTATTTCTTAATCGTTTTCTGTTTTCGGCAAACCAAGAACTATCAGGATAAGTCATCTTCGATTTATCATTTTCTAAAAGTGGCTTCATATCATTAGAAATATAGTACAAGCATATTTTTCCGTCTACCACAATAGCGTAAGGATTATGAGAATTGTTAATATCCCATCCGCTTGTTTTTTTATCACGTAAAACTACATTCACAAATTTAAAGGGCCCCTCAGGTTTTGAGGAAACAGCATGCGCAATTTCACAGTGAGTCATCCAGCCATCATGTTTATACTTTTTATTCCATCTCGAATAATAGGCATGATATGCTCCTTTCCATTTTAATACTGTAGTTCCCCAAATATAATATCCATCTTCTGCAAGAACATTTGAACTTCTTGTATGGCTTAAAAAATCACTTTTAACACTAGTGGATAGTTTACCAAAATTTAAATGCTTGTAACCTGTTTTTTCAATGATTTCATTCTTGTTGGTGGTGTTCTTATTTTGACAGGATAATGACATTGAAATGCAAAATATAGGTATAAGTAATTTTCTTATTCTCATTTTAAAAAATTGTATCAGGATTCTTTTTTCTGTGCAATCGCTAATGGTTTTATGCGAAGATTTGTGAGACAAAAATAGAAAAAAGAACATAAAGGTAAAGACTTTTAAACGAACAAATTGTTTTCATAAAAATCAAGAAAATCAGAGTTTTAGCAAATAAATTACAGATAGAAAATCTTTGATGTCTATTATTTGTCTTTACATTCTACAGGATTATCCTAATCGATTTAGTACTTGCCAAAGCAATTAATTACAAACGTTTTTATCTTTAATTTTTTTGACAAGTTCCACAATTCGTTAGTAATAATAAAAGGGTTTATTTTTTTTTGAATTTTCTTTGTATTACTTTTTCCCTCCATTTTTCTCCAAAAATATCAAAATAATTGTAGGAATAAATTCCGAGAAGAATTCCCCAAAAAATTAACATATAAAGAAAAAGAAACCAACCTTCTGAATCTGAATCGGTAATTGCGAGGAAGAGGAATATAATAAGGTTAAGAATTGCGAAAAAAACAAGTTTATAAAATCCTTTTACATTTTGAACATATTCTTCTTCTTTTCTAATTTGCTCTGCTTCGTCTCTCTTATTAGAGTCAGCGATATTAGTGTCAAAAACAGCAGCCAGAGATTTTAATGATTCTAAACCAGCATTTTCTCCATTCTCTATTCGTTGAATGGTTCTGATGCTTAAACCGCTCATTTCCGCCAATTGTTCTTGCGACCAATGACGCTCTAATCTCATTTTTTTAATATCTCTTAAGTTTGTTTTGTTAGAATTCATAATCTTAGTGTTTTAAATTTTATGCAAATCTAAATATTAAATATCCCTTATCTTTGCAAGCAATAGGTCACTGGTGCGACAAAGATATGACAGCAATACGACACGTACTAATTTATGTATTTACAACAACAATTCCTAGATATTTTGTTCCTTGTAGCTTTTCTTTTTTGCGGATATCGAATAAATCATTGGAATCATATTTTCTAAATGTTTTATTCTATATTTTTTAGGTTCAAATTCTATCGTGTTCTGAAAACAGTCATAAGGAGAATAATCATATTCATTCAAAGAATTTATTTCAAGACCGTTTTTAATTAGGTTATTGACTACCTCACTTAAACTGTGATTCCACATTACATATTCTTGCGTTATGTCTGCATTTTTATTTGCATAAGTGCCACTTTCTGACTCTACAATGGATCCTGAATTAAAATACCGATGAACAATTTTTTCAAAACTGTCGTTAAACATCCAAAGAACTGGATGAAATTCTACAAAAACAAATTGTCCATTTGGTTTTAGAAAATTGGAAATGATTTTTGCCCATTTTTCTAAGTCTGGCAACCAAGCAATCGTGCCGTAACTCGTAAAAACAATATCAAACTTTTCATTCAAATACTGGGGTAGCTCATAGATATTACAACAAATAAATTTTGCCTTTGAATTGGTGTCCTTAGCAATTGTCTTTGCACTTTTAATGGCCTTATCAGATAAGTCAACACCCGTAACATGTGCGCCAAGTCTGCTTAATGATATGGTATCTTGGCCGAAGTGACATTGTAAGTGCAAAATTTTTTTCCCTTTAATATCTCCAAGTAGTTGTAATTCAATATCGTTTAAAGATGTTTTTCCTTTTAAAAAACCATTTAGATTATAAAATTCAGACTTCAGATGTGTGTCAGTTATATTGTTCCATGATTGTCGGTTAATTTTTATATAATTTTCTTCTTTATTCATTTTTAGTAGTTGGTACTTTTAATGTTTTTTAGAACCTTATTATGCCACGTTTGTTTTTAACCTTATAAACATTTCTTCAGCATGTTGAAATATAATTAAATGACCTTCTTTTGGATATTTTATTAAGTTTGCTCCTTTAATTTTCTTGGTCATATTTTCTGCCCATGCCAAAGGAACATTGTTGTCGCTTTCTCCTTGCCAAAATGTTACAGGTACTTTAATTTTGTCTAGTTGAAACTCCCATTTACGAACCAATAAGTTAGAAATTTCGTAAGCAACCCCTTTGCTACCATTTCTAAATGCTTCCTTAAACATATTTTCAATAATCTCCATTACTAAATTATTTTTTAGAATTTCTCGGTCTGGTGGACTCATGACTTTTAGAAAACCATGAAGTGCTTTTTTAGGATTTTTATTTAACTGCTTCACTTGAATTTTAAGTAGTATTTTTAATAAAAAGGGAAATTTTTTAGCAAGAGTAAGCATCATTTTTACCTCTTTAGAAAGATGTTTTTTGTTACTTGCAGAGAACGGAGCAAATCCACTAATTATGCCTACTTTACAAACATTTTCTGGAAACAAATAAGCGACTCCTAGGGCAAAAGGAGAACCTGCAGACATGCCAGCAACTGAAAATTTTTCAATTATTAAATAGTCAGTTAACTGTTTTACGTCTTTTGCAAAATCGAGAATTGAACCTTTGGGGTTAAAGTCTGAAATTCCATGACCGGGTCTATCAATTGTAATTATTCGTATATTGTTTTTAACAGCAAATGACATGTCATAATGCATTTCTAATCTAGAACTCTGTGAACCATGACAATATAAAATAGGATAGCCTTCTTTATTCCCAAATTCTGAAAAGCCTAGCTTTCTATTATCTTTTAGTAAAATATGTTGTTCCTTTTTTTTCATACTATTCTCTTTTTCAATTTAGCCAAGGGAAAGATATCCGCACAGTAAAGGATTTATGGGTAATTAGTTTTAGGCTGTTTACTACCTTTGTAAGGTAAAAACTATATTTAAAACTCGCATTTTTTGGAACTCGTGAATCCTTTAAAAAGTATTGATACTTTTTATAAAACTAACAATACTTTTTAATAAAACTAACAATACTTTTAAAAAAAGTAACTAGCAAGTTTTACAATCTTAAATTCTCTAATAATTTTCTGTTTGCAAAATATTAAATGAAGTCTTAAAGCCATACTTATATTAAAAAGGACTCTGCTTTAACTTTTCCAATTCCATGCTGACCATGCAATATAAATTGTAGTTGATATTTCTACAATACTGAAAAAGAGGTAGTGCATGGTAAAGGTGCCATCTATTAATGTTCCTGCTTGAATTATTGTGAATGCTAATCCCGCAACAATATTAAACCAACGATTTAAAGAATATTTTAAAACTCTTGATAATACAATCATCACCATTGCAAACTCCATAATAATTGCAAAAGTTAGCAAGAATCCCTCTGTAAGATCTATGTCTCCAACACGCCCTGTTAAAAATTGATTAAGATCAGGAGCATAAAAAAGCGTAAATACATCGCAAAAAATATAATTTACGGTAACAAATATCCATAAAGTACTAAATAGTAATTTCTTGTCCATTTTTTTAATTCGATTTTTTATGATTTTGAAAGATTTTGTGTTACGTGTTGTAGACTATCTATTGTAACTTCTAAATAAGCATCGGTTTTACTAAAAACATTTTTATCATTTGGTTGGGCATAAGATTTTCCTATTAAACAAGTGATTAGGAATAGTTGTAAAATTAATTTCATTACGTAAGTTTGTTTTAATGACTGATTAGATTTGAAATTATTACAGTTTTAAAAAGTAACGATTGTTTTTTTATGTTTTCTTGGTTAGTGTCTTGAAACAAAAAAAATTACACATTTTTAAGCCTTTGCTTAATTACAATTACAAACTTTGCACAAACAACAAACTTTACCAACACGGATACTAACTGACTAATAATAAACAATTATAGATGAATTGAGAAAAATTATTTTTTCTGTTCAATATTCCATTCAATATCAAATCTTTCTTTCAAATAAATATTTAACGTGCCTAATCCTATTTCTGCTCTTCTTTTGTCAACATATTCTTGTGTTTCAATTGGATGAGGTACTTTTTTTGAATTTTCGAACTTTCACTGTGTACCATATAATTGTTTTTTACCCTCTTCAACCAGCAATCGATCTTTCATTTTTGCAAATCGTAGCGGTTGTGCTTCTCCCTCTTTAAAAGCTTTTTCTAACATGGGGAAGTATTTAGTTCTGGTCTCATGATCTGTATGATTAATGATTAGAGCTGCACCAGCTGCGGCATATTCTGTAACTTGAGAAGCTGTCGGCCAACCGTATTTGTCTAGAAGCTTTAATAGTTTGTCAGTATTCTCTTTATGGTTTTTCTCCTCAATCGCAAGGACAGGATAGATTGTAGGTGTGCTAAAATAACCTCCATTTTGCATGTACTTTTTTCTTTCAATATTACCTACATACATAAAACCTTGATCTTTGATAATCATTCTAAATAATTCCCGAGCAAAAGTTTTATTTCTAATAGGTTCATTTGCGGTTTCATATTTGTTTAATTGAGAATCTTCAATTTTTTTCCACCGTTGATCTTCAATGAGACTTAAAAAAGATGGATTATCAAGAACCTTTAAAGTGGCATCATTTTTTAGTGCATAATCTAAATGAACGAATGCAGAGTCTCTTGCTTGAGCAGTCCATAAAAGAGCGTAAATTGAAGCAATCTCATAGTGTATTTTTGTTGACGAATTTTGTGTTAAACCAGCATAATATTTTTTTAATGCCGGCGTAAGTAATTCTTCATTTTTTAAACTATCAGCCTGTCGAGTATAATCTTGACCGCAACTAATTCCAAATATTCCAATAAATAAACTACAAATAAGCATTTTTTTCATGACCATTGATTTTGAATTAAGTGGGCAATCTATAAAGATTAATGCTCGGTAATATATAAAATCGATAGACAACTAGTTTTTTTAGGGATTTGACGATTTTATAAAGAAATAATACTTTTTCATTCTTTATTATTTGCGTTGATTGTAATCGCAATTTTAATTAAAAAATGTTTTTGCTGGCTTATGATTTAGTCCTCTTTTTTATTTTCTTTTCTCTATTTGCAAAACCGTAAGCTTTGTTAAAAAGTATTTTCCCATCTTTTGCTACAAGAATAGCGCCTTGATAATCATCATCTTTAATATAATTCTTAAGAGTTGCTTCAATTTTTTCAGATAGACTATCGTCATTATGATAGTTTTCAGTTTTTTTTTGAACTGAAAAAAACTAATGTACTTATAAGCAGTAATATGGGAAATATAATCTTTTTCATTGAGTTTTGGTTTTGAAGTTAAAAAGAATTAATTTCAAGAATTGTTCCGTTTTTCACAAATTGGTTACAACGGTTGTGAATAAGAATAGTTGCGGGTTTGTATGCGAGGATTTTCAGAAGGAAAATCAGATGTAGCAAACACGCAACTATCTTTATTTTAGCACTAAACCGCAATTATTTTTATACGGTGTTATGCACTGGTTTTTTTATTCCTATAGTTAAAAACTAAACTTTATTAAATTAACTTTTAATTAATTATAAAAATACTGAAAACCCAATATTAGCTGCAAAGTTGCCTTGTTTTTGTACATAATCCGAATCATCACTGTCTTTTAAGTTAGCCATAGTATATGATAATCCAAAATTCAATGATACATAATCATTTATAAAATAAGCAGCTCCTCCTCCAAAATTTAAGGCAAGACCACTCATTTTATCCTCAATAGTGTTAAAATCATAACTTTGTTTTGCTTTTGTAGACATTAGACCAGCTCCAAATTGTAATAAAGGTTTAAATTGACCCTCTAAAGGAAAATAATAGATTGCAGTTGGTAATAACATTGTAGAACTAACGGTATTTTTATCTCCTTCGTCTTTTTGAGTGGTTGAAGAAAAATTAGCAGATAATCCAACAGCCAAATTGTCCATTACAAAATAACTTATAGAAGGCATAATAGAAAACGAACTTTGAGTAACATCTCCTTGTGATTGTCCGTCATACTCATAATCAACATTACTGCTGATAAATTGTAATCCAGTTGCTCCTGATAATACAAATTTACCTTGTTCGGTTTGTGCAAAAATTACATTAGTAAAAGCTAATGTAATTGCTAAAAAAAATACTTTTTTCATAATAATTTATGATGTTTAAAATTTCCTACTCTTTTGGATTTTCGGATTACTCCCCGTTTTTTTTAGTAGTTTCTGGTCTCTACTTTTTTTTATTTACTATATTTAAGTTAGCTTGGGTTTCAAGTCAACTTGTGCATAACGGTCTCGTATAACCTTCAGTTACGGGTTTAAAGTTACAATTTTTTTTAACAATATGTTGTAGCCTCTCGCTACTGTTTGTTTTTAATTACTACTCATGTTTTGTGGGAGTTAAGTTTGTGTATTAATTTTTTACAATCTTAATAGAAAAAATAGATGTTTCTATTAAAATCTATGTTATATTTGCAACCGCTCTAAGCAACGGTCTGGTAGTTCAGTTGGTTAGAATACCTGCCTGTCACGCAGGGGGTCGCGGGTTCGAGTCCCGTCCAGACCGCGAAAATCACTTCATTTATGGAGTGATTTTTTCGTTAAAAGACTTTTTTTTTAAGTACTTGAATTTGAAATTTTGGGAGATAAAATTATCGTTTAATAAAGTAGCCAACTTCTCAAAACGTCATGTGTATTCTAGATTAGATTCGGGACAATTTCGTTTATAGTTTCTCTTTTCTTTGTGTTGTTCTTACGAGTTATTTTATGGCATACAATTCTTAATAAAAAACAGGAATTGACTTTTTTTTATTCTTGATTTTTGAACTGTTATAAAGAGGGTGTATAAACAAAAAAAACCGTAACAAATTAATGTTACGGTTTTTTGTACTGAAGGCGGGACTTGAACCCGCACGGCCATTACTGACCACTGGATTTTAAGTCCAGCGTGTCTACCAATTCCACCACTTCAGCATTGGATTTATTTTAGAATAGAGCGAAAGACGGGATTTGAACCCGCGACCCCCACCTTGGCAAGGTGATGCTCTACCCCTGAGCTACTTTCGCAGTCATTATTTTATAATTTGAACTTGTAATGAAACCCCGTTATTTCCTAACCGGGCTGCAAATATAGTAAGTTTTATACATCTAGCAAATGTTTTTTATTTTTTTTTAATTTTTTTTTAATTTCAATAATCTGTAAGTAGATAGATGTTCTTTTTTAGGGATTAAAATCAATTATATTTCACTCTAATTGAAGCGATTGTATTTGCGTTTTTTTCTTCGGGATAAGAATTCAAAAAAAAATAATTTTAAAATGTTTATTGTAGTGCTATTTCAAATAGGGTAGACCTTAATGATATTATTAAGAATACTTAAAAATTTAATTTAGTAACGTTTACCGTAAAAAGGGTTTAACAATGAATTCTCTTAAGTTATAAACAAGGCCAATATTTTTATAATTTAGCTGCTTTAAAAAGGAAAGTAAAAAGAGTTTTAGTAATAAAGAATTTTATCTTGTTATAATTAAACTTTTAGAACTTTAAAGAGTCTAAAAAACATGTTTTCAGAAAAAATATTTTTTAAAATAGGAGTGTTATGTATGCTTCTATTTTGTTTTTCTATAAATACTCAAAGTCAATCATCAGGAATAAAAGGTATGATTACCGATGAAGCCAATGTTCCATTAGAAATGGTTTCTGTCGCATTATTAAACTCAAAAGACAATTCTTTTTTAAGTTATACAACTACAGATAAAAATGGAACTTTTTTATTAAATGACATCCCAAAGGATACCGTTGTTTTACAATTAAATTTATTGGGATTTAAAACGTTTTCAAAAAAACTGATTTATAAAAAGCAGTTTATAGATTTAAAAACAATTGTATTAAAAGAGGATATAGGTCTTTTAGACGAGGTGATTATTACAGCAGTAGTTCCTATTCAGATTAAGAAGGATACCATTAGTTTTAACGCAAGTTCTTTTAAAGTAAATTATGATGATAATATTGAGGGTTTATTAAAAAAGCTGCCAGGTATTGAAATTGAAGATGGCAAAGTTATTGCGCAAGGAAACGCCGTTACAAAGTTTTTTGTTGATGGAAAGGAGTTTTTTGGAGGAGATCCATCCATCGTGTTAAAGAATATTTCTGCAGATGCAATTGCTAAAGTAGAAGTTATTGATAAAAAAAGTGATGAAGCCGAGTTAACAGGGGTTGATGACGGTAATAAAGAGATAGTTGTTAATTTTACTCTCAAGAAAACCAATAAAAATAGAGGCTTCGGTAAAATTGCAGCAGGTTTGGGTTTGGATAATAGATATTTTAGTAATTTAAATTACAATCAGTTTAACTCAAAATCGCAATTATCTGTAATCGGTAAGTTTAATAATATTAACGTTACAGGTTCTAATATTCAAGGGTTTTTAAAAAATGTAGATGGCATTGCAGATGATTCTAACGATGATAATGAGGATAATTTTATAAAACCTCAAAAGAGTTTAAATGGGTTTTTAGAAACAGCAGTTACTGGGGTTCATTACGGAAAAGAGATTAGAGAAAAAGAGTCTTTTAATGTAGATTATTTTTACAATTTCTTAGAGAATCAAGGGGTTTCTGATACAAAAAGAGTTTTTTTTTCGAGTAACAATAATTTTAATTACAAATCAGAGAATTCTTATTTAAATACGTCAGATAATCACAATCTTAATTTTCAATACACCAACAAGTATAACGCAACAAATAGTTTACGAATTAAAACTAAATTTTATTCAGATAACAGAGGTTCAAATTTAAATAGAGATGGACTTTTTTTTAATAGAGATGATGAATTGGTTACCACAAGGACAAATCAATCGTCAAATGATAATTTTACAAAATATGGTAATCTGAATATAAATTATTATAAAAGTCTGCAAAAAATAGGTAGAAGTTTTAGTACAAGTATGAATGTGGTTGTAAATGATGTAATAAGAGATAATGACCAAAGTAGTTTTATCACTAGAAATTTAAATACCACAAACCCTTCAAGTACAAATCTTATTACTACTAGAGAAGAGGATTTTAATACGTCTAATATTCTTTTAAAATTTAAATATACAGAGCCCATAGCTAGTCATCATTATTTGAATGTAGTAGCCTCATCAAAAATGATTTCGGGAACAGAAAATACAGAGCAAAACAGAGAAACGATTAAAACATCCGCTGTTAAAGATTTTTTAGCAAACACCTATAAGTATGCTCAGAATAGTTTTAAAACTAAACTTTTTCATAGTTACAATAAACCAACGTTATATGTGTCCACAAGTCTAGAAATTCAGACTTTAGATAGAAGTTTTGGCCAGATAGATAGCATGCAGTTTCGTAAAGAAGAATTGTATGTAAATCCTGGGTTCGTTTTTCAATACAAACCCAAAAGAGGTAGGAAGTTTAAATTTTTCTATTCAAAGTTTATAAGAGCGCCCAAGCCCAATTATACAAACCCATTTTATAATGATTTAAATCCGTTTTTAATATTTACCGGAAATCCAGATTTAAAAGCTGAAAAAACAAATTCGTTTTTAACCACCGCAAGTGTTTTTGATTTTAATTCTTCTATAAATCTATACGCTCGGTTACAATACCAAAATTCTAATGACGCAATTATTAGAAATGTGTTTGTAAATGAAGATTATATTAGAACGTTAAGTTATCAGAATAATGGAAAAAGAGAGCGAGTAAATGCTTTATTAAATTTGAGTAAAAAAGTAAATAGCCTAAGTGCGCGGTTTAGCCTTAAAAATAAATTTTCTTATAATTCAGCAAATTCAGTTGTGAATTTTGAGTTGAATAATGTTGTTTCTAAAGATTATCTGCTAAGCTTTACAGTGCAAAATGTTAGAAAAAGAAAAGTAGATTTAAAGGCAGGGTTGACCTATCAAAGAAATAATACTAGTTTTTCTATTGAAAGTAATTCAGACCGGGAGTTTACCGCTCAAAAATATTTTGGGATGATAGATTATGATGTGTCTAAAAGATTCAATATCAATACACAGTTCGATTATATTATTTATACTGATAATAGTTTTTCTGTTCAACAAAAAATACCAATTTGGAATGCTGCGATGTCTTATTCTTTGTCAAAAAACAACAATATTATAAAGGTAGTTCTCATAGATTTGTTAAATAAAAATATTGATGTAGAAAGAAAAAGTACGTTGAATTTTTTCGAAGAAACCAACCTTCAGCGATTAGGGCGTTACGTAGTATTAAGTTATACGTTTAAATTAAATGCACGTAATAGAAAGAGTAAAAGTATGAAAAAGAAGAAATAATTGTGTTTGTATTTTAAAAAAAAGAACTTCCTTAAAATGGGGTTTTTTAATGAAATGTTGTCAATATCATCTCTTAATCTCAAATTGTTTTTTAGGCATCGAATGATGATATTTACGGGAAATTATAGGAATTTTATGCATAAAAAAAAGCACTCTGAATATAGAGTGCTTTTTTGTATTTAAAAAAGGTTGTGCCTTTATTTAGCTTCAGCATATCTTCTTTCTACCTCGTTCCAGTTAATTACATTAAAGAAAGCGTTAATGTAATCTGGTCTTCTGTTTTGATAGTTTAAGTAGTAAGCATGTTCCCAAACATCTAAACCTAAGATTGGTGTTCCTCCACAAGTTACACCAGGCATTAATGGGTTGTCTTGGTTTGGCGTAGAGCAAACTTCTACTTTACCTCCTGGTAAAACGCATAACCATGCCCAACCAGAGCCAAATTGAGTTGCAGCGGCTTTAGAAAAAGCTTCAATAAAAGCATCTTTAGAACCAAAGGCAGCTTCAATAGCGTCTTTTAATTCTCCAGATAAATAACCTCTATCACTAGGGTTCATTACTGACCAAAACAAAGAGTGATTATAAAAACCACCACCATTATTTCTTACACCACCATTACTCATGTCTAAATTAGTAAGAATATCCTCAATAGATTTCCCTTCTAAATCAGTACCTGCAATTGCACCGTTTAATTTTGTAGTATATCCGTTATGATGTTTTGTATGGTGAATTTCCATAGTTCTTGCATCTATATTTGGTTCTAGCGCATCGTAAGCGTATCCTAAATCTGGTAATTGAAAAGCCATTTTTTATTTTTTAAAAGTTCATATTGTTTTTACGACTGTAAAATTAACTATTAATGAGGGGTTTTACAAGAAGTTTACGTTTGGAAAATTTATTTTAGTATAAGAAAGATTTATTCTCCGTATTTCATCATAAATTCTTCCAATTCGTCAACCATATTTTTACTACCACAAATAAAAGGAACTCTTTGATGCAGTTCTGTAGGCTGAACATCCATTGTTCTTATGTAACCGTCAGATGATTTACCATTGGCTTGTTCTGCTAAAAAAGCCATAGGGTTACACTCGTATAATAATCTTAATTTTCCGTTCGGGTTTCTCGATCCTTTTGGATACATATAAATTCCACCTTTAATCATGTTTCTGTGAAAATCAGAAACTAAAGAACCAATATATCTGCTCGTGTAAGGTCTGTCTCCACCTTCTCCCTGACAATGTTTTATATACTTTTTTACACCAAGAGGAAAATCCATATAATTTCCTTCATTTACAGAATACATAGTTCCATTTTTAGGAAATGTCATATTTGGGTGAGATAAATAAAAAGTACCAATTGCTGGGTTTAGTGTAAAACCATTTACACCATTCCCTGTTGTATAGACCAACATTGTTGAGGTTCCGTAAACTACATAACCCGCGGCAACTTGTTCGCTTCCTTTTTGTAAAAAATCTTCTATTTGCACAGGTTTTCCAACAGGAGTTACTCTTCTATAAATCGAAAAAATAGTTCCCACAGAAACATTAACATCAATATTAGAGGAACCGTCTAAAGGATCAATTAAAACAACGTAATTATTTTGATTATTTTCATCAATACTATTAATAGCAACAAAACTGTCTTCTTCTTCACTGGCAATACCACAAACAATATTTCTTCTAGTTAAGGTCTGAATAAACTTATCATTTGCATAAACATCTAATTTCTGTTGGTCTTCACCTTGTATGTTTGTGTCTCCTGCAGCTCCAATAATATCAACTAAACCAGCTTTATTTACCTCGTGATTTACCACTTTTGCTGCTAGTCGAATAGAGTTTAAAAGACTAGAAAGTTCTCCGGAGCTATACTTAAAAGCATGCTGATTTTCTATGATAAATTCTCCTAAAGTTTGTTTTTGAGCACTCATGTTATTTTAATTTTCAAGACTTTCGACAAAGATTCAACTTTTTTTAATGTACTACAACGATTTAGTTCTTTATTTTTTCTTCCAAAATTTAAACAAATCAAAAATAATTGTCTAAAATATTTAATTTTTTTTGAAGGATAACAAAAGAACTATCTTTGAATAAAATTTAAGCAATATGGACTTTACAGTAAGGTTAGGTGAGAAAAAAGATATGCAATCTGTGTTAGATTTAATAACAGAGTTAGCCGTTTTTGAAAAAGAACCAGATGCTGTAGAAATTACAGTAGAAGATTTAGTAAGAGATGGTTTTTCTGCAAATCCTAAGTTTAAGATTTATGTTGCTGAGCAAGAAAATACAATAATTGGTATTGCTCTGTTTTATGAGCGATATTCTACATGGAAAGGAAGAGCTATTCATCTAGAAGACTTAATTGTAACTAAGAGCAAGCAAAAAATAGGAGCAGGAAAGGCTTTGTATACAGCCGTACTAAAATACGCTCTAGATAATAACTTTAACAGGGTTGCCTGGGAAGTTATAGATTGGAACACCAACGCAATAGATTTTTACAAAAGCACCGGAGCCACTTATTTAAATGATTGGTCTGTAGTACAAATGAACAAAGAAAATTTAGTGAATTTTATTCAAAAAAGTTAAAATGAAGATTTTTAAATTTGGAGGAGCATCTGTAAAGGATGCAGAAAGTGTAAAGAATATAACTCAAATTTTACAAAGCGAAGGAACAGAGAATACAGTAGTTGTGATTTCTGCAATGGGGAAGACTACAAATGCATTTGAAGAGGTAATAGATGCTTATTACAATAAGACAGATAAATTATCGGATAATTTAGGTGTTATTGAAGATTACCATAAGGCCATTATAAATGATTTGTTTGATAAAGGAGATGCAATTTATAAAGAAATTGATATTCTTCTGGGGGAATTAAGTTGGTTTTTAGCAAGAAATACCTCTCAAAGATACAATTATGTTTATGATCAAATTATTTGTTTTGGAGAACTTTTATCTACTAAAATAGTAAGTGCTTATTTATCAAAAATAGGAATTGATAACAACTGGTTCGATGTAAGAAATTACATTAAAACAGATAGTAATTATAGGGATGCAAAAGTAGATTGGGATTTAACTCAAAAGATAATTACTGAAAAATTAGATGCCACTAAATTGAATATAACGCAAGGTTTTATTGCAGCAAATGATACAGAAAATACAACTACGCTGGGTAGAGAGGGTTCTGATTATACTGCAGGAGTTTTTGCGTATTGTTTAGATGCAGAAAATGTTACTATTTGGAAAGATGTACCAGGGGTTTTAAATGCAGATCCAAGAGTGTTTACAGAGACGACTTTATTAGAGCAAATCTCTTATGAAGAAGCTATCGAAATGGCGTTTTATGGGGCGTCAGTAATTCATCCAAAAACATTACAACCTCTAGAAAGAAAAGAAATTCCATTATTAGTGCGTTCTTTTGTAAATCCTAAAGAAATAGGTACAAAGGTTTCTCAAGGTACTAGGTTAGTTCCCTATATACCATGTTTTATTGTAAAGAAAGATCAAATTTTAGTTTCAATCTCTGCTTTAGATTTCTCTTTTATGGTAGAAAATAATATTAGTTATATTTTTCAAAAACTACACGATTATCAATTAAAAGTAAATTTAATTCAGAATTCTGCTATTAGTTTTTCTGTTTGTATTGATAATAAATTTAACAAGTTTGATGCTTTTTATGATGAGTTAAAAACGCAGTTTAAAATAGATGTTCAGAAGGGAGTAGATTTGTATACTGTGCGTCATTTTGATAATAATGCAGTTTTAAGCATTGAAGAAAAAGGAGAATCGCTGTTAACACAGGTAAATAAGGAGACAATTCAAATTGTTTTAGCCGCAAAATAATATTTCGATATTTGTTTTTTTAGTATGTTTGCAGTTCGCTTTAATCACAAGGAATGGCATTAGTAACATCTAAAGAAATTGCACAGGTAATTGGTCTGCATAAACTTGGTTTTTTTGGAACTTTTGTAGGGTGGGTTTTATTAAGAATTCTTCGTATTTCGGTAATTAACAAAATCTACGATAATAATAAAAATAAGACTGATTTAGATTTTCTGAACGGTGTTTTAGATGATTGTAATATTAATTTTGAAATTCCGGATGAAGATTTAAAAAGAATTCCAAAAGAGGGTCCTTTTATCACAATTTCTAACCATCCTCTCGGGGGTATTGATGGAGTTTTGTTATTGAAATTACTTGTTGAAAAAAGAACTGATTACAAAATTATTGCGAACTTTTTATTACATAGAGTTACTCCTTTAAAGCCCTATGTAATGCCAGTAAATCCTTTTGAAGATAGAAAAGATGTAAAATCTAGCCTTACCGGAATCAAAAATGCACTATTGCATTTAAGAGAGGGCAAGCCTCTAGGTATTTTTCCTGCAGGTGAAGTTTCTACATACAAAGACGGAAAATTAAATGTAGACAAACCTTGGGAAGACGGCGCTGTTAAGCTAATAAAGCAAGCAAATGTTCCCGTAATTCCTATTTATTTTCACGCTAAAAATAGCCGTTTTTTTTACTTTTTATCAAAAATTTCGGATACCTTAAGAACGGCAAAATTACCCTCAGAGCTTGTTTCTCAAAGCGGTAAGGTCATAAAAGTAAGAATAGGAAAGCCAATCTCTGTAAAGGATCAAAAAGAATTTAAAGATATTCGTTCATTTCATGAGTTTATCAGAAAGAAAACTTACATGTTGGCAAATCCGTTTGAGAAAGCGCACAAGTTAATTTCTGCTCAAAATATTAAAATACCTAAAAAAGCAGCTAAAAAAATAACGAAGCAAAAGGATACGGGTTTGTTTATTAGAGAAATAAATGCTTTAAGAAAAGCTGATGGGCGCTTATTAGAGAGTAAGAATTACGAAGTGTTTTTTGCAAGTGCTAAAAAGATTCCTCATTTATTACATGAAATTGGTAGACTTCGTGAAATTACTTTTAGAGAGGTTGGTGAGGGAACTAACAAAGAAATAGATTTAGATCAGTTTGATAAAGATTACCATCATTTATTATTGTGGGATAGAGAGGCAAAACGTTTAGCTGGTGCATACAGAATGGGACTTGGTAACGAAATTTATAAAAAAAATGGTATAAATGGATTCTATATACAAACCTTGTTTAGAATAGAACCTGAATTACATCAAATGATGAGCAATACCATAGAAATGGGGAGAGCCTTTATTATTGGTGAGTATCAACAGAAACCAATGCCTTTATTTTTATTATGGAAAGGAATTGTGCATGTTACATTGCGTTATCCTGAATATAAATATTTAATGGGTGGTGTTTCTATTAGTAATAAATTTTCAGATTTTTCTAAATCGTTGATGATTGAGTTTATGAAATCTCATTATTATGATCCTTATATAGCGCAGTATATTCATCCCAAGAAAGAATACAAGGTAAAGTTAAAAGATGCAGATAAAGATTTTGTGTTTGATGCAACGGAGGCAGACATGCAAAAATTTGATAAAATTATTGATGAAATTGAACCCGGAGCGCTTAGGATTCCTGTTTTAATTAAAAAGTATGTGAAGCAAAATGCACGTTTAGTAGCCTTTAATGTTGATCCTAAGTTTAATAATGCTGTAGATGGATTAATGTATATAAAAGTATCAGATATACCAGATAGCACTGTAAAACCTGTAATGGAAGAGTTTCAAGCTGAATTAGAACGCAAATCTACAGCAGAATTACAGAAGAAATAGTTTTTAAGCTATTTGAATTTAGAAAAAGAAAGTCGCAATGTATTCGACTTCGTGCCAGTAATGTCTATTTAATCTTATCAATTTTCTGTAGATCTCTCATAAGAAAAACCTCCATTTTTTTGTTGTCCCCAACTTTTAAACTCAACGGATAAGTAAATGTCTTCCTCTATGATATGCATGACCAAGTTCTTTCCCACAACATCTTTGGGGCTTCCAACCGCATTTCTGAATGTCTTAAATGAAAGGTTTGATATGTTAGAAACTGTCCCTATGGCCCATTCTGTCCCTAAGGGGCTCGTGCCTTTGGCAGAGGTGAATTCTGATTGGATATTATATATTTCACCTCCAGAATTATCTCTAGTAATTGCAACACTTGGTGTTATTCTATCTTGATTCGCTTCTAAAGTTGGATCAGAATCACCATTTTTAACGAACTCAATTTTTTCTCCACTCCATATAGTGTAGTCGGTTTGTGGATTATTATCGTCTTTTTGTGGATTATTATCGTCTTTTGAGCAAGAGATTAATGTCAAAATAAAAATAGAAAATGTAAGATATTTCATAATATGTTTTTTGAATTCGTATGAGATTTTAACTAATTAAATAAAAATAAAGAATTGTTTAAACAATTCATTTTCAATAGTTACGAAGTTATATTTTTTTCGATTTAAAAGCAAATTGAATTAATGCGTGCGAATGAATACGCTACAGTTGTGTGATTTTGTCTAGTTGTTACTTTTTTTAATCATTAAAAAATATCTTTTCCTATCAGTTTTAAATTATTTTAACATTGTTTTTAAATTAACCAATATTTAGAAATATTTCTTTTTGAAATGAATGCATGTTTTTACCTTATTTAAATTTGAATTAACGAACTGCTTTCTTGATGTCAATTTTTTCTTTGCATTATTATTCAGCGTTTTACTGTCTATTTTTAGTTAAGTATTATTTCCATTATTGATAAGAGACGTAAAAACCATTAGGAAGTAAATAACGATGCTGAAATAGAAGTATTTAAGATTTGTGAAATCAATTAAAATGATTAGTTTTGCAGTCGATTTTTTTAAGATAAAAGAACAAATAAATGAATATTACAAAAGAAAACATAGATGCATTAAATGCAGTTGTAAAAGTTGATATCGTTGCTGATGATTACCAAGCAAAAGTAACAGGTTTATTAGCAGATTATCGTAAAAAGGCAGATGTTCCTGGTTTTAGAAAAGGGCATGTACCAATGGGTATGATTAAAAAGAAGTACGGTAAATCTATAATGATAGATGAGGTTAATAAGCTTTTACAAGAATCTTTAAATAAATTTTTAGCAGACGAGAAATTAGACATCTTGGGGAATCCTATTCCAAGAATAACAGAAAATTTTGATTGGGATGCAGAAGTTTTTTCTTTTGAATTCGAATTAGGTTTAGCACCTGTTTTTGATGTAAAATTAGATGCTAAAAAGAAAGTAACGAAATATAATATTGTTGCAACAGAAGAATTACTTGACGAAGAAGTTAGGAATATTCAAAAACGTTATGGTAAGATGATTTCGCAAGAAGAAGCTCTAGTGGACTCAAATGTAACAGCTACTTTTGTAAATGAAGAAAACGAGATCAACAAAAAATCTACTTTTTTAGTAAAAGATCTGAAAGGAAAGAAAAATGAAAAGAAAGTAATTGGAGCTAAGGTTGGTGATGTAATCGAATTAAAAACCAAGGGATTATTTGAGGATAATAACAAGTTAGAACACATTTTAGGTGTTTCTAAAGATGCTTCTCAAGACTTAAATGTTACAGTTTCTTTAACAATAGAAGAAATTACAAAAACAGAGTTAGCTGAGTTAGATAAAGAGCTATTTGATAAATTGTTTGCTGATGGAAGTGTAACTTCTGTAACTGAATTAAAGGCAAAAATTAAAATAGATGCTGAAAAGCAATTTGAGCAGCAGGGAGACCAGCAATTACTAAACGCAATTACAGAGTATTTAGTAGAAAATACAAAATTTGATTTACCAGCTAGTTTCTTAAAGAAATGGTTAAAAACTGCAGGTGAAAAAGAATTGACTGAAGAGGAAGCTACAGCAGAATTTGATAAGTCTGAGAAAGGTTTACGTTATCAATTAATCGAAGGAAAGATTATGAAGGATAATGATATTAAATTAGATTACAAAGAATTGGTAACGTATGCAAAAGGATTTATCCGTTCACAAATGGCTCAATTTGGTAACATGAATCCAGAAGAAAAAGAATTGGATGATATTGCTGGTAGAATTTTACAAAACCAAGAAGAAGCTCAAAAATTACAATCTCAATTAATGAGCCAAAAATTATTGACTTTTTATAAAGAGAACATGAGTTTTAAATCGAAAGAGCTTTCTTACGAAGATTTCATAAAAGAAGTTTATAAGTAATAATCATACTGTTTTAAGCATCAATTTTTGCTGACGAACACAATGGATAAAAACAGAAAACCTGAATTGTTAGATTCAGGTTTTTTTTAGCTACTCACTCAAACAAAATAGTAAGAAATAGTTCTTATATTTACACTATTAAACTTAAAACAGAAGCACGAAAATGGATTACGGAAAAGAGTTCGAAAAATACGCAACAAAACATCAAGGAATAAACAGCACATATTTAGGTAAAATAACAAGTAGTTTAACGCCATATATTATGGAAGAACGTCAAATGAACATTACGCAGATGGACGTTTTTTCTCGGTTAATGATGGATAGAATTATCTTTTTGGGTACAGGAATTAACGATCAAGTTGCAAATGTTATTCAGGCGCAATTATTGTTTTTAGAAAGTGTAGATGCTAATAAAGATATTTCAATTTATATTAATTCACCAGGTGGAGGCGTTTATGCCGGTTTAGGAATTTATGACACAATGCAGTTCATAAAACCAGATGTTGCAACAATCTGTACAGGTATGGCAGCTTCTATGGGAGCGGTTTTAATGTGTGCAGGAGCAAAAGGTAAACGTTCTGCATTGCCACACTCAAGAGTTATGATTCATCAACCTTTAGGAGGAGCTCAAGGTCAGGCTTCAGACATTGAAATTACGACTAGAGAAATTTTAAAATTGAAAGATGAATTGTATGCAATTATCGCAAAGCATTCAGGACAAACTATTAAGAAAGTTCATAATGATTCTGATAGAGATTATTGGATGAAAGCAGAAGAGGCAAAGGCTTATGGAATGATTGATGAAGTTTTAGCGAGGAAAATATAGGTTAAATCCTAAAAGAATAAAGCAGATATAATGTCGAAAGAAGAAAATTTAGAATGTTCGTTTTGTGGACGAAAAAAAGTAGAAACTGACTTGCTAATTGCAGGAATAGATGCCCATATTTGTGATAAATGTATTGAGCAAGCCCATGGAATTGTGGAAGAAGAAGTTTCTGATTCGAAATCAAATGAGCTTTCTAAAGATTTAATACTTAAAAAACCTTTGGAAATCAAAGAGTTTTTAGATCAATATATAATTGGTCAAGATGAAACAAAAAGAGCAATGGCAGTTGCTGTTTATAATCACTATAAGCGTTTATTACAAGAAGAAAGTGAAGATGATGTAGAAATTGAAAAGTCTAATATTGTTTTAGTAGGAGAAACAGGTACAGGTAAAACCTTGGTTGCAAAAACAATTGCAAGAATGCTTAACATACCTTTTGCAATAGTTGATGCTACTGTTTTAACACAAGCAGGTTATGTTGGTGAAGATGTAGAAAGTATTTTAAGTAAATTATTGCAAGCTGCAGATTATGATGTAGAAAAGGCACAAAGAGGTATAATTTTTATTGATGAAATTGATAAAATTGCCAGAAAAGGTGATAATCCCTCAATAACAAGAGATGTTTCTGGAGAGGGCGTGCAGCAAGCTTTGTTAAAATTATTAGAAGGTACTGTTGTGAATGTTGCACCTAAAGGTGGAAGAAAACATCCTGAACAAAAATTTATAGAAGTAAACACGAAAGAGATTTTGTTTATTGCTGGTGGTGCATTCTCCGGAATTGAAAGGCTTATAAGTAAACGTTTAAATATGCAGGCTGTAGGTTTTAGTGCCTCTCTAGATGATGATAAAGTAGATGAAGAAAATTTATTACAATACATTATTCCATCAGATTTAAAAGCATTTGGATTAATACCTGAAATTATTGGGCGTTTACCTGTGTTGAGTTATATGAATCCTCTAGATGCTAAAACCTTGAGGTCGATTCTAACAGAGCCTAAAAATGCTATAATTAAGCAATATGCTAAGCTATTTTTAATGGATGATGTTGACTTTGTCATAGAGGACGAGGCTTTGAACTATATCGTTGAAAAAGCAATTGAGTATAAGTTGGGCGCAAGGGGGTTACGTTCTTTGTGTGAGGCTATATTTACAGATGCCATGTTTGATTTACCGAGTTCTGACGAAAAGGAATTTAACGTGACTAAAGATTATGCCGAGGCAAAATTAACAAATACAACATTAAAAAAATTAAGGACAGCCTCTTAAGGTAAAAAAAGTAGATATTGAAACCTCATTATTAATTTAGTGAGGTTTTTTAATTATAAAATTTATCAGAAATAAGGTTTTCTTATCTTTGTTTTCACTTTCCAATAAATAGCATTCATGATAGTAAGAAGTACTATAGACCGAATTTTTGAATCTGCCAGAGTAGAAGAGGTTATTGGTGAGTTTGTTCAGCTTAAAAAAGCAGGAAGTAACTTTAAAGGGTTAAGTCCTTTTACAGATGAAAAATCACCATCCTTTATGGTATCTCCCGTAAAACAAATTTGGAAAGATTTTTCTACTGGAAAAGGAGGTAACTCAGTTTCTTTTTTAATGGAACATGAGCATTTTTCATATCCAGAAGCGTTAAGGTGGTTGGCTAAAAAGTACAATATAGAAGTTGAAGAAACTGAGAGATCATCTGAAGAGAAAGCGCAGATGAATGAACGAGAGAGTATGTTTATGGTATCTAATTTTGCCAAAGACTATTTTCATGATTTAATGCTCAATTCTAATAAAGGAAAGGCGATTGGATTATCTTATTTTAGAGAACGTGGTTTTACAGATGAAACCATTAAAAGATTTGAATTAGGATATTGCATCGATGAATGGGATAATTTCACAAAAAGTGCTTTATCAAAAGGATATGATTTAAAATATCTTGCTTCAACAGGATTAACAATTGTAAAAGAAAACAAACAATTTGATCGTTTTAAAGGACGCGTAATGTTTCCCATACATTCTATGTCTGGTCGTATTTTAGGTTTTGGAGGTCGTATTTTAACCTCGGATAAAAAGGCGGCTAAATATTTAAATTCACCCGAAAGTGATATTTATCACAAGAGTAAAATTCTTTATGGATTGTATCAAGCTAAAAAAGAAATAGCAAAACAAGATAATTGTTTTTTGGTAGAAGGTTATACAGATGTAATTTCTTTTAACCAGTCTGGTGTAGAAAATGTTGTAGCTTCTTCTGGTACTGCGCTAACACCAGATCAAATACGATTGATAAATAGACTTACCAAAAACATAACAGTTCTTTTTGATGGAGATGCGGCGGGAATTAGAGCTTCTATTCGAGGTATAGATTTAATTTTAGAGCAAGGAATGAACGTAAAAGTAGTTCAATTCCCTGAAGGAGAAGATCCTGATAGTTTTGCAAAATCAAATTCGCAAGCTGAGCTAAAAGAGTATTTAGAAAATTCTGCTCAAGACTTTATCAACTTTAAAGTGTCACTTTTATTAAAAGATTCTAAAAACGATCCTATAAAAAAAGCGGGTGTTATTCGAGATATTGTTAGTAGTATTTCTAAAATTCCAGATGGCATTCAGCGAGAAGTATATGTACAAGAGTGTGCGAGAGTTATGGATATTTCTGAGCGAGTTTTATTTGGTGAGTTAGCCCAATTATTAAAAAAAGGATTACAAGAAAAAAATAAAAAGAACAGACAGCAAAATAGAGCACCGCAAGATCCAAATGAGCCACCTGCAGAATATTTTATGAACCAAGAACAGGTTCAAATGGGTTTGGTTAAAGGTGGTGCGGTTTCTACTCAAAAAATAGATCAACTTAGTATTCTTGAAAATGAAATTATTAAAATTTTGCTGTTATATGGAAATGAGCAAGTTGAATTTAGTGAAGAGGTAATTAATGTTGATGAAGAAGGAGTAGAGCATATAGAAACAAGAAAATATGAAAATACGGTTTCTGCAGAAATATATGTGCACTTACATGCGGATGAAATAGAATTTTCCAATATTCTTTTTCAGGAAATTTATACAGAAATTATTCATCAATTGAATCAATTAGAAAAATTAGATATTGATGGTTTAATCAATCATAAAAATTCTGATATATCTACAATTGTAACCTCTATTTTAATGGAGAAAGAAAACCCTAACCGCCAGTTGAGTGATTGGGAAGGACAAAATATAGAAGTTAAGTCCGTTATAGAGGTTTTAGCGAAAGGTGTAAACGACGTTGTTTACAATTTAAGAAGAGTATTAATTGGAGAAAAGATTGAAGAATTGATGAATGAGGCTGCTAAGGATCCGGGTGCACTCATAGATTTAGATATTATTAGAAATTATACAAGCTTGAAAATGAGGCTTTTCGAAAAGTTAAATAGAGTTGTTTAATATTAGAAATATAAAAACAAGTATTTATACCTGTAGTAATTATTAGTGCAATTAAATATTTTTGTTTACCTTGCACGTGCTTAAAAGAAATCCCCCACATAATGAAAAAACTAGTACAAGTACTAAACGTGTTTAAATTGTTCGTTTTATTGCCTTATGAAATATCAAAAGGTTCTAAAAAAAGAGCATATATGAGAATAAAGCAAAGTATGCTATCAGCAAACTTGTTATAAAGCAATTAAAAAAGCCTTTATTATGTATTACATAATAAAGGCTAATTTGTTGTTAAGAATTGTTTTATTTCAATTCTTTAGGTATTTTACAAATAGGTATTGCTTCCATTTTGTGCTGGTTAGCGTTATATAGTGTTAGGTATATTTTAAAAACCTCATATTCCCTTCCGGAAAAGTCGTTTTCTGATTTTCCTTTGCTTTGCATGTCCATTGCCCATTCTAATTCGTCATAAGAAGCTCCTATTTGGTCTTCATCAGTCCTACTATCTCCAAATAATCCATCTGTTGGAGCTGCTTTTTGGATTGAATTTGGCACATTAAGAAATGCGGCTAATTTATAAACTTCAGATTTCATTAAATCTGCAATAGGACTTAAGTCCACACCTCCATCACCATATTTAGTGTAAAATCCTACCCCAAAATCTTCTACTTTATTACCTGTTCCTATAACCAAATAGTTGTGTAAACCCGCTAGATAGTATAGAGTAGTCATTCTTAATCTTGCTCTTGTATTAGCTAAAGACAAATCTACTTTTTCAGAAGATTTCGTTTTCGGAACTACATTTTTAAAATCTTCAAAAGTAGAAGTTAAATCAACCCTAATATCACAAACATTCTCAAATTTACTTTTTAATAAGTTAATATGTTCTTGCGCTCTGGTAACTTGATTTTTTGCTTGGTGGATTGGTAGTTCTACGCAAAGAGTTGGGAAACCAGTCTTTGCACACAGAGTTGATGTTAGGGCAGAATCAATTCCACCAGATACTCCAACAACAAATCCTTTTACTTTTGCATTTTTAGCATATTCTTTTAGCCATTTTATAATATGATCTGCAACTTTTTCGGTATTCATTGATAAACTATTTTAGTATTTTTATCGTTTTATATTTTCAACAGCAAGATACGAAGTTTATGAGATTCTTTATAATAGTTTTTTTGATTTTATCAACTCTTACATCATGTAGCTCAGATAATAAAGTAGTGGTTGATGTTTCTGGTATTGATGTGGAGGTTTTAATAAATAGGTATGAAGTCGATTTTTATAAATCTAATACAGGTAATTTACCTCTTTTAAAACATAAATACCCCTACTTATTTCCAAGATCATTTTCAGATAGTCTTGCAATTTCTAAAATGTCTAATAAAGAAGAAATCGATTTATTTAATGAAACACAAAAAATATATAATGATATCTCTGATTTAGAATTACAATTATCGTCTCTTTTCAAACACATAAAATATTATAATCCTAAATTTAAATCACCTAATATAAGTACGATGATTTCTAATATAGATTATGACAGTAGGGTAATTTATGCAGATAGTATACTACTTATTTCTTTAGATGTATTTTTGGGAAAGGAACATAAATTTTATTCAGACTACCCAAAGTATATTAGAGAAAATAATACCAAAGAAAATATAATTGTAGATATCGCTAATTCAATTTCAGAAAACCAGATACTGCCTATTAAAAGCAGAAGTTTTATTGGGAAAATGGTTTATGAAGGAAAAAAAATGTATTTATTGGATTTGTATTTACCTACTATTTCTGATAAATTAAAAATTGGATATTTAGAACCAAAACTAGATTGGGCAGTTGCGAATGAAGAGGATATTTGGAAGTATTTCATTGAAAGAAAATTATTGTTTAGTACAGATACAAAACTTAATAAAAGGTTTTTAGATAATGCACCATTTTCTAAATTTTACCTGGAAAACGATAATCAATCTCCTGGTAGAATAGGTATCTGGTTAGGGTGGCAAATAGTGAGGTCTTACATGCAAAATAATGATGTATCTTTGCAACAATTATTAAAAATTAACGATTTAGATTTGTATAAGAAATCTAAATACAAGCCCAGAAAATAATGTCAGTAAAACATAACTCAGAAATAAAATTTAAGGTAGGTTTAGATGAAAACAAAGTGCCAGAAGAAATTTCCTGGTCAGCAAAAGAAGGAGGCATAAATAATGAAGAATCCAAAGCTATCATGATTTCTGTTTGGGATCATAAGAAAAAAGATACTCTGCGTATGGATTTATGGACAAAAGATATGCCTGTAAATGATATGAAACAATTTTATCATCAAACTTTAGTTTCTATGGCAGACTCTTTTGAACGAGCAACAGATGATCAAAAAATGAGTGCTACAATGCGTGATTTTTGTGATTATTTTGCAGAGAAGTTAGAGTTAAAATAACAATATATAGCTTGTTTAGTGAACAAATTACGTCAGCTCTAAATTAATTTAAGAATTTATTTATACATAAAGATAAAAAGAGCATTGATAAAAAATAATCTCAATTTAAATAGGCTATTGACATTTTAAATCAGAGATTTTTTTGCTTATTAAATTATATGTTTGTGTTTTAAAAAGTCTTTATTTTATTCACTATGTATCTGTAATCTTCGGGGTTATTTACAAAATCTAACTCTGAAACATCAATGATCAATAGGTTTAAATTCTTTTCAGTATTTATAAAGTTTTTATAGCCATTATGTATTTTCTTTAAATAAGAAGTCTCAATACTTTGTTCATAATCTCGTCCTCTTTTTTTTATATTTTCTAAAAGTCGTTCTGTGTTTTGAAATAGATAGATATATAAATCAGGTTTTGTAATTTCTTTGTACATTAAGTCGAACATTTTTCTGTACAACAGATATTCTTCCTTCGGTAAAGTTACCTGAGCAAATATTAATGATTTAAAAATATAATAATCCGAAATAATAAAGTTTTTAAATAAATCGTATTGTGCTAAATCGTCTGTAAGTTGCTGATAACGATCAGCTAAAAAACTCATTTCTAATGGGAAAGCGTATCGCTCATTATCTTCATAGAATTTTGGTAAAAAAGGATTGTCTGCAAAACGCTCCAATACTCGTTTTGCATTAAATTCATTTGAGAGTAGATTTGCTAAAGAAGTTTTACCCGCTCCAATATTTCCCTCAATAGCGATGTAATTATATTTTTCATAAATTGGGGTTGGTCTTTTTAACGAATCATTTATTAATGTTACTTCAGATGAATCATCACAGTTTAGTAAACAAACCGAAATTTTAGTTTTTTCAATTGGGTGAATAGCATTTGGAGCTATTTCTGCTAATGGAATCATTACAAAATTTCTCTGTAACATTTTTGAATGAGGAACTGTTACTATTTTTGAAAAGATAATTTCATCATTTACCAATAATATGTCTATATCGATATGTCTGTTTTGATAACCATCTTCGTTAGACCTTAATCTACCTAAATCATTCTCTATTTTTAATAAAGATTTCATTAAGGTTTCTGTTTGCTGTTGAGTGGAAACTTTGAGACAAATATTAAAAAAATCTTCCCCTTCAAAACCCCATGATGGAGTTTTGTATATCGATGAAATTTTTTCAATCGCACCAATTCTATCATCTATTAAATTAATAGCATTTTGTAGATTGTCAAGTTTATTTCCTTGATTTGTTCCGAGAGATAAATACGTATTACTTTGAATTGTCATAAGTTCCTTACAAAGTAAATAAAAGCATTTTATAAATAGGTCATAAACAAAAAAAAATCGCCAAATTATTTTGGCGATTTTTAATATCAATTATAAAGAATTTAATCCTCTTTTCTTGGTTCTCTTGGTTTTCTTGAATCACGACGATTGTCTCTACCTCTGTTATCGCGTCCTCCAGAGCGTTTGTCGTCTCTCGGTGGTCTCGCTACATAGCCTTCAGGCTTCTCTAGCAAAGCTTTTCTTGAAACTTTTTCTTTTCTAGTTCTTGGGTCTAAACCGAAATATTTTACATCTAAAACATCTCCCATGTTTACAACATCTGAAACATTGTCTGTACGTTCCCACGCTAATTCGCTAACATGTAGTAAAACTTCATTACCAGGAGCTTCAACATACTCTACCACAGCACCAAAATCTAACATTTTGATTACTTTTACTTGGTATGTAGATCCTTTTTCGGGTTTAAACATCATAGATTCAATTTTAGCAATTACTGCTTCGATTCCATCTGGTTTTGTTCCTAAAATTTCAATGATCCCTTCCTCGGTAACAGCGTCTTCTGTTATAACAATTGTAGTTTCAGTTTCTTTCTGTAATTCTTGAATATGCTTACCACCTGGTCCTATAAATGCACCAATTAAATCGTTAGGGATTCTTCGGTTAATCATTTTAGGAGCATGATCTTTTACTTCTTCATTTGGAGTAGTAATAGTATCCGTTAATTTTTCTAAGATGTGTAAACGACCATCACGAGCTTGTTTTAGTGCATTCACTAAAATCTCGTATGACAATCCTTTTACTTTAATGTCCATTTGACACGCAGTAATTCCTTCTGCAGTACCCGTTACTTTAAAATCCATATCTCCTAAGTGATCTTCATCACCTAAAATATCAGATAAAACAGCGTAACGATCTCCATCCGAAATTAATCCCATTGCAATACCAGAAACAGGTCTAATCATTTGCACACCCGCATCCATCATCGCCATTGTACCTGCACAAACTGTTGCCATAGAGGAAGAACCGTTAGATTCTAGTACTTCAGAAACCACTCTTACTGTATATGGGCAATCATCAGGAACCATTCCCTTTAAAGCTCTTTGAGCTAAGTTACCATGTCCAACTTCTCTTCGTGAAGTTCCTCTTAAAGGACGTGCCTCACCTGTACAAAAAGGAGGGAAATTATAATGTAAATAGAAATTTTCTTCAGCTTCGTAGGAAGGCATGTCTATTTTAATTGCATCTCTTGATGTTCCTAAAGTTACCGTCGCTAAAGCTTGAGTTTCTCCACGAGTAAAAATAGAAGAACCATGTGTGGATGGTAAATAATCTACCTCACACCAAATTGGTCTAATTTCATCCGTCTTACGACCATCTAATCGTAAACCTTCTGCTAAGGTTAATTCTCTTACTGCATTCTTTTGAGATTTGTTGAAATACTTACCAATTAAATCACCGTAATCTTCTAATTCTTCTTCAGAAAAAGTAGCTTTTAATTCTTCTTTTACTTCAGCAAAAGCAGTGGAGCGTTCTTTTTTAGAGGTCCCTTTCTTTGCAATTGCATAGCATTTATCGTAAGAAAAAGTATTTATTTTTTCAGCTAAATCAGCATCTTCTCTTTCTCCTTCGTATTCTCTAGTTTCTTTCTTTCCGAAAGCTTCTGCTAATTTTACTTGAGCAGCACATTGAATTTTAATAGATTCATGAGCAAACTTAATAGCATCTGCCATTTCTTCTTCAGAAATTTCATCCATTTCACCTTCAACCATCATTACAGAATCCGCTGATGCTCCAATCATCATATCGATGTCAGACTCTGCTAATTGAGCTCTACTTGGGTTGATTACGAATTCCCCGTTTACTCGAGCAACACGTGCCTCAGAAATAGGACATTCGAATGGAAAATCAGATAATTGAATAGCTGCTGATGCTGCTAAACCTGCCAATGCATCTGGCATAACATCTTCATCATGAGACATTAATTGGATCATTACCTGTACTTCTGAATGATAGTCTTTTGGAAATAAGGGACGTAAAACACGGTCTACTAAACGCATTGTTAATACTTCTCCATCACTTGGTCTTGCTTCTCTTTTGAAAAAACCACCTGGGTAACGACCTGCAGCAGCAAATTTTTCTCTATAATCTACTGTTAATGGTAAAAAATCAACCGTTCCTGCTTTGTAGCTAGATACTACAGTACATAATAACATTGCTTTACCCATTTGAACAACAACCGAACCGTGAGCTTGTTTTGCTAACTTACCAGTTTCTAACGAGATAGTTCTTCCATCTCCAAGGTCTATAACCTCTCTAAATACTTTTGGAATCATAAATTTTAATTCTAAATTTTTAAATTGTTTGTTGTTGGGTTGTTGTCTGTTATTGCAATGGAAATTCAAAAATGCTGTTACTATTTTTGATTTTTTTATATAGATTCTGTCTGTTAGTCAGAATTAAATACTTTTAAATTTCTGCTTTTGCAGAAAAAATAAATAATTGTTTTGAATAAATCTAAACGTAAATTTATCAAAATAAAAAAAAGAGGCACGTTTATAGAGCCTCTTTTTGTAAGAATTATTTTCTAATTCCTAATTCTTTAATTATTGCACGATATCTATTGATTTCTGTTTTCTTAAGATAATCTAATAAACTCTTACGCTTACCTACTAACATTACTAATGAACGTTCAGTGTTAAAATCTTTACGATTTTTCTTTAAGTGCTCAGTTAGGTGATTAATTCTGTGTGTAAACAGTGCAATTTGACCTTCTGAAGAACCGGTATCGTTTTTTCCTTTACCGTGTTTCTCGAAGATGCTTTCTTTTACTTCTTTAGTTAAATACATTCCAATATTATTTAAATGATTATTATGTATATCAATGATTATTCATTGAGGTTGCAAATATATAATTTATTTTTTGAATAAAAACATTGCTGAACTTCTTCTTTTTTAGAGTTTTACTGTAAGAATAATAAAGCGAGCAAATAAAAGTTTTTAGTTATGCTCTAATTGGTATGTTTTGTATTAAATCTATATACAAATTAACTTGTTTCTTTAAGTTTTTACGCTCGTAAATTCCATCTAAAAAACCGTGCTCTAGTACAAATTCAGATTTTTGAAAACCTTCTGGTAAATCTTTTCCAGTTGTATCTTTTACAACTCTTGGTCCTGCAAAAGCGATTAATGCGTTAGGCTCTGCAATGTTAATGTCACCAAGCATAGCATAGGAGGCTGTAGTTCCCCCAGTAGTTGGGTCTGTACACAAAGAAATGTATGGAATGTTAACTTCTGCTAATTGTGCTAGTTTTGCAGATGTTTTAACTAGTTGCATTAAAGAGAGTGATGCTTCCATCATTCTTGCACCACCAGATTTAGAAATCATTAAAAAAGGCACTTTATTTTTTATTGAATAATCTATAGCTCTTGCTATTTTTTCACCAACAACAGAACCCATTGATCCCCCAATGAAAGAAAAATCCATTGCAGCAATAACCAAATCCTTTCCGAGTGATTTACCAACAGCTGTTCTTACAGCGTCTTTCAACTTTGTTTTTTCTTGTGCTGCCTTTAATCTTTCAGGATACTTTTTAGTATCTTCAAATTTTAACGGGTCTTTTGAGGTAAGGTTTACATTTAACTCTTTAAATTTATTATCATCAAAAAATAATTCGAAATATTCTTTACTTCCTATTCTTACATGATATCCATCTTCTGGACTTACATACAAGTTTCTTTTTAATTCTTCTGTATCTATTATTTTTCCACTAGGGGTTTTGTACCATAAACCTTTTGGAGTATCTTTTTTATCTTCAGTAGAAGTTTGTATTCCCTTATCTGTTCTTTTAAACCAAGCCATGCGAGTTATTCTGTTTTATTTTGTTTCTACACCTATTTTAAATAAAAATAGAAATTAAGTTTAGGAGTACAAATGTAAAAGTTTTTTATTTAAAGTTCTCTTTTTGATGTTTAAAGTCATAAAAAAAGCACTCTGATTTATTCAAAGTGCTTTTTACCTATTTAATAGAGTAGTTTTTATAAAGTATCAACGTTGTTTAAGTCAGCAAAAGCTTGTTTTAAACGTGATTTAAAAGTTTTTTCACCTTCACGTAACCATTTTCTTGGGTCATAGTATTTTTTATTAGGCTGATCTGCTCCTTCGGGATTACCAATTTGAGTAGCTAAATAAGCCGACTTATCTTGCATATAATCTCTAATTCCCTCTGTAAATGCAAATTGTAAATCTGTATCAATGTTCATTTTAATAACTCCATAACCAATAGCTTCTCTAATTTCTTCTACCGTAGATCCAGAACCTCCATGAAATACAAAATCAATATGGTTTTCTTCAACACCATATTTTTTTGTGATAAATTCTTGAGAATCCTTTAATATTTTTGGAGTTAATTTTACGTTTCCTGGTTTATAGACACCGTGTACATTACCAAAAGCAGCAGCAATTGTAAACTGAGGAGATACTTTTAGTAATTCTTCATAAGAATATGCAACTTCCTCTGGTTGCGTGTATAATTTAGAAACATCTACATCAGAGTTGTCTACACCATCTTCTTCTCCACCAGTTATACCTAATTCAATTTCCAAAGTCATACCTATTTTACTCATACGAGCTAAATAAGTTTTACAAATAGCGATGTTTTCTTCTAAAGGCTCCTCAGATAAATCTATCATGTGAGAACTAAATAAAGATTTTCCAGTCTGTGCAAAATGTTTTTCTGAGGCATCTAATAAACCATCAATCCAAGGTAATAATTTTTTCGCTGCGTGGTCGGTATGCAGAATTACAGGAACTCCATAGGCAACTGCTAATTCATGTATGTGCTTTGCGCCTGCAACAGCACCAGCGATAGCTGCTTTTTCATTTTCGTTAGATAAACCTTTTCCTGCATTAAATTGTGCGCCACCATTTGAGAACTGAATGATTACGGGAGCGTTTAATTCGCTTGCAGTTTCCAGAACACCATTAATTGTATTTGATCCAATAACGTTTACTGCTGGTAAAGCAAATCCTTTTTCTTTTGCATAGTTAAAAATATCTTGAACTTCTGTTCCAGTTGCAACACCAGGTTTTATATTATGACTCATTTTTATATTTTTTAATCATTAATTATGAATCAAAAGTACTAAAAATAGACAGTAGAGTATGCGAAAAATAACGAAAACGTTATAGGTTTCTCTATTGTTTTAGAAGGGGTAGTTGATTCCTATATTATAAACAGCATTCGCAAAGTTGTAGTTTTTAAGCCATTTATTTCCGGTTAAATAAGGTTCGTAGGTTTTAAATCCAATATCTAAACGAAGGATTAAAAAGTTAAAGTCTAATCTTGCTCCAAAACCTGAGCCAATAGCCATATCTTCTAAAGAGGATAAATTATTAAATTTAGCGTCGTCATCAACAAAACTTGACCCAGTAATATCCCAAATGTTTCCCGCATCAATAAATATTGCACCTTTTAATTTACTAATAACATCAAACCGGTATTCTGCACTTGTAAGAAACTTAAGACTACCAACATTAAATTCTAACCCTGTATTTCTACTTCCAGGACCTAATTCATAGGTCTGCCAAGCTCTTATGTCATTTGAACCACCAGCAAAATAACTTTTAGTAAAAGGAATATCAGAATTATCATAAGGAATAATTGCACCTAAAAATGTTCTGAAACCGAAAACAGAATTGGAGGCTGTATCCCAAAATTTCTTATATTCAAAATCGATTTTAAAATACTGAGCTAAAGGTATTTTAGAAAATGTTTTTTTATTGTTTGCATTAGTGTTTTTAGATATTAATCCTAAAAAATTGCCGGAATTAGCCATTCTTGCTTTAAAAAATGAAAAGTTATTGTCGTTAAACTTTGTTTGATTATTGTACGTGTAAGAATACGCAAGAACAGGAATTAAAAAATCGGATGTTACAATATTATATCTATTCAAGATATTTAAAGCTTTGTTGTATTCATCTGAATTTGTAGCTCTAAAATTATTATCATTAGAAACTGTTCTCATGAAATTGATAGCCTCACTTACTTGGTTGTCTTTGTTATTTGAAAGTGGGTAGTTTATGCTAATATTATTGGCTGCATCGTATACTTTGGCTACGTTATTTAAATTTGAAAATTCAGAACTATATATTTTAAAGTAACTATTAATATTTAAGTTCTTAATGTATTGGGTGTTGAATATTTCTAACTGAATTGTTTTTTTTAGGTTATACTGCCATTTGTAATCAGATAAAAAAGTAAAGGCTTGTCTATCTAAACCAATATTTTTTTGAAAACTAGACCCAACAGAAAACAATGTTCTTGGCGACATTTGTTTAGGTACTAATTTGCTTAACCCTAAAGGGGCTATAAATCTTGGTATTTCTAAAGATGCGTCTACACCAATTTCCCAGCCCGGACCATTGTTTGAATTAAAATAAGATCCTAAAAAAGATAGCTTTAAGAGCTCTGCACCTCTAAAAGCATTCCTGTTTGAAATAGAAAATTTAGCTGAAGTACCTATGTCTCTGATGTTTGAATGTGTTATTTCTGTTTCTAGGCCTAATGTGTATTTTTCTATGGGTGATAAAAAAACATCCATTTTTAACTCATTATCAGTGCCCGGAATTGTATTGAACTTAATATTGGTAGATTTGAAGTTTTTAAGTGACTTCAAGTGATTTCTTGTTAATTTTCTTAAAGTGTCCTTGTAAATTTCATTTGGCTTTAGAAAAATAGATTGTGCTAAATATTTAGGATTGTATTTAACTTTATTATGCGCTAAAAAGTTAATTCCTCTATATGAAACAGAATCTTTTAGTTTTTCTCCTTTTTTTGTGAATGAGTAATCAGTAATAACATTTATTTCTGTTACTTTATGTAATTTAAAAGGAGTGTTAACATATGTTGCTTGTTTTTCTTCTAGTCTATTTCCAGAGATTAAAAAACCTACATTAGTCTTATAATCCGTCCTTGTTGAGTCTATGTAAAAGCCCAAGGAAGATTCTGTAAAGTGATAAATACCATTATTTTTGAAAAGTTTTAAGACCCTATTTGCTTCGTTTCTAAATGTTTTGTCATTATATAAATCTCCCGACTTTAATAAAGATGTTGTACCAGCGTTTTTATATATAGAATCTAAAACCTTTGATTCTATTTTTATATTTATGGTATCTAAAAGGGTAGGGTTTTTTTTGGTTATATGATATTCTACTGTAGCCTTTTTATCTTTAAATAAGTTAACTTTTGTATCTACTTTAGATTTAAAGTATCCCTGTGTTTTGTAATAAGCTAATAAATTGTCTGCAGTCCTTTTTATTTTTTTCTTGTTTATGATTTCAGGTCCCTGGTATTTAAGAAACCATTTATTTAAATTAATAAAAGAATTGGCATATGCAATACTTTGTTTTTCCGAAAATATAGTTTTCACAAACCGATAAGAATTGGGGTTTTTTTTCCCCCATTCTGAGGGGGTTTTCGGTTTATTTGGATTTCCAATATTGTGTAAATAAAGAGCGAAAGGTAAATTTAAAAATTTAGAATTGGGTTTTTGAAGAATATATTTTTGAAGATCACTACTCTTATTTCTAACGCCATCGATATAAATATAGTTTTGTGTAAGCATGTGCTCATTTTCTGCAACTTGCTTTGTAGAATTACAGGAAATAAAAATGAGTACAGATAAAAATGATAAAAAAAGTTTTTTCATTAATTTAGCGATGCTATCAAAATCAAAAATAGTATTTTTAGATGGTTTATTTCTATTTACAATCAATTAATGGGTATATCAAAAAATCAAGTTAAATTATTAACAAGTTTATCTCAAAAAAAGTATAGACTAAAGAATAAATTATTTATTGCTGAAGGAGTAAAAGTTGTAGATGAATTGTTAAAATCTTCTTTTGAGGTTGAAACACTTTTTTGTACAGATGATTTTTACATAGACATTTCTGATGAAAAAGTTGCTAGAATTTCAGAAGGAGATTTAAAGAAAATTAGTAATTTAAAAACACCCAACAAAGTTTTAGGTTTGTTTAAAATTCCTGATGAAAAACTACCGAAAGATAAAGGTTTAATCATCGCTTTAGACGCAATAAATGATCCGGGTAATTTAGGAACTATTATTCGTTTATGCGATTGGTTTGGAGTTGATGAATTAATTTGCTCAAAAGATACTGTAGATTGTTATAATCAAAAAGTGGTACAAGCAAGCATGGGCTCTTTAACAAGAATTTCAATACGTTATTTAGAATTAGCCGAATATTTATCAGAAACAAATTTACCAACTTTTATTGCGGATATGGATGGTGAAAATGTGTACAAAACAAATTTACCAAAAGACGGGGTTCTTATAATGGGAAATGAGGCAAATGGGGTTTCAGTTGCGATAAAAAAGTTAATCGCTAATAAAATTTCGATTCCAAGATTTGGAATGACGAAAGAAACTGAAAGTTTAAATGTTGCTACTGCAACTGCTGTGTTATTGAGCGAATTTAGAAGAGGACTCGAGTAAATTGTACTTACTCGTTGTTTTGGCGAAAGATTTTAAAAATTTTATAAAAACATTTTCTTACTTTCAATCTTTAAAACTAATGACTACTCAAAAGCGAAAGTTAGAAAAACACCGCGAGTTCCCATGTAATTTACAGGAGCTGTCCATGGACTTGTTGCGTTTGCTGGATTATCATATTTAATCTCATTGTTTAATGCAAAGACTCCACGAATAGAAGGGGAAAATTTGAAGAAGTATAAGTAAATATCAATTCCTACACCAACTTCGTACATGAAATTACTTGTTTTCATTCTAAACTTGCCAGCAAAATTATCATCTTGATTGTCTTCATTACTAGAAAAGTTATAATTATAGGAAACTCCTGCTAGCAGGTAAGGACGGATATTTCTGTATCGATCTGTGCTAAATTTAAACAATATTGGCAGGTGTAAATAGGTAGAACTTACATCTCTAACACTATCTCTTGGGCTAGTTAAGTGATTAAAGTAAATTTTCTTAGAGTTGGTCATTAAACCAGGCTCAAAACGTAAATTTAAGTTTTTATGAAGGCGAAGGTCTGCAATTAAACCAACGTTAAAACCAGTGTCTGGTTCTACTGTAATGTTAGCGTCTGGTATTGAAGTAACGTTTTCTAAACTAATTTTGAAATCATTTTGATTTAAGCCCAGATAAAAACCGTAATGAATTTTATTTTTATCAAAAGTTGGAAGGTATTCAACTCTTTCACTTTGTGAGAAAAAAACAATTGATGTAAAAAGGAGAAAACTGAATATTATATTTTTTTTACTCATCATTATTTACGTGCAGTATAAATTGTAGCAACTCCAAATGTTACCGGTTTATCTTCTGTATGTGTAAACCCATTTTTTTGTAAAATATTGTTGAAAGCTTGACCAAAAGGGAAAGAATTTGCAGATTCTGATAAATATGAATAAGCATCTTTATCTTTCGAAAACATTTTACCAACAACTGGTAAAAATAAATTAGTATATAATCTATAGCCTTGTTTAAATGGAAAAGATGTTGGGTTAGATGTTTCTAAAATAACTAAAACACCTGTCGGTTTCAAAACTCTAGCAATTTCTTTAATTCCTTTGTTCAGGTTTGCAAAGTTACGAACTCCGAAAGAAACCGTAATTGCATCAAAAGTATTATCGGCAAAGGGCATTTCTTCAGAATCACCAACAATCATTTCTATTTTGTCAGATAGATTGTCTCTTATGATTTTTTGTCTTCCAACTTCTAGCATTCCTTCAGAAATGTCTAAACCTACAATTCTGTCAGGTTTTAAAGCTGCCATCATTATGGCTAAATCTCCGGTTCCAGTTGCAATATCTAAAATTTGTTTCGGATTATTTTGGCCAACAATCTTAACTACTTTTTTACGCCATTTTATATCAATTCCTAAAGAAATAACTCTATTTAAACCATCATAATTTTCAGAAATGTTGTCAAACATTTGGGCAACTTGCTCTTTCTTACCAAGTTTAGAATCTTTGTATGGATTTATTTTTTCTGCTGACATTTTTTTATCCGTTAATTGCTACTACTTCATTAATTTGATTAGGTAGCATTTCTTTTAATAAGTTTTCTATTCCGTTTTTTAGAGTAGCAGTAGAGGAAGGGCAGCCACTGCAAGCGCCTTGTAATACAACACTTACTATTTTGTTTTCTTCATCAAAAGAGCGAAAAGCTATATTTCCCCCATCGCTTGCAACAGCAGGTTTTATGTATTCATCTAAAATATCTACAATTTGTGCTTCAATTCCCTCTAATTTAATTTTAGGTTCATCAACCTTGTTTTCTTGGGTTGATTTTTTTTCTGATGGCAGATCCTTAATTATTATTTTTCCAGAAACTAAATATTCACGTATAAATGTTCTTACTTCTCCAAAAACATCACTCCATTCTACCATGTCGTATTTTGTAACGGATACATAGTTATCAGAAATAAAAATTTCTTTTACAAAAGGGAAATTAAAAATAGCTTGCGCTAAAGGAGAGGATTTACTTGCTTCATCAATATTTTTATATTCAACATTTGTTTGTGTTAAAGACTTGTTTGTAGCAAATTTCATTACGGAAGGATTGGGAGTGACTTCAGAATAAACTTCAATTGCTTCTTTTTTAGATGTTTGTGTTTCGTTAACTACGTGTCCTTCCCCGCTTAGATAAGCTTTAATTTGATCTTTAACTTCCTCTTGTACATCTTTCCATTCTAAAATATCAAAACGTTGAATAGCAATGAAATTAGCTGTAATAAAAACTTTTTTTACAAATGGTAAGTAAAATAGTTGCTGTGCTAAAGGCGAAGCCTTAGCTTCATCTATATTACTATATTCATAACTTCCACCATTTATTAAAACTTGATTGGTGTTAAATTTTATAATGGTGTTGTTGGTTGTTTCTTGAATTGTAATTTTTATGTCTTTCATTGTCTTGAAAAAATTGAATTGCAAAATTAAGGCAAAAAAGGGAAACAGAATTGTTTTTTGATATGTTAAATGAGAATTCCACTTCACCGATGTATTTATCTGTTAAAGTGGAATTCTATTTTAAGCTTTTAAAAACTATAGATTTAAGGTAACTGAGGCAGTAACCGTTCTATTGTCTATATTAAGATTCGCTGGATTTAAATTAAAGTTAGGGTAGAAATTGTATGGAGATGTTTTATTGTTGTCGCTATAAGATAAATCTAATTTAAAACCCCCAAAATTATAACCCGCACCCAGAGAATATCCTTTTAAGTTGTCTGAGTTTAAAGCTAATTTATCTGGACTTTGTTCAAATTTATAGCCCCCTCTAACACTCAATCTATTTAATCTCCATTCTGTACCAATATTGTAAGAATGTGTATTTCTTAATTCATTTTGGAAAAATTGATTTTCACCATTAAAAGCGCCATTATATAATTTTATATTTTGATACCCTTGATTGATGTAATCAATACTGATTAAACCTTTTTTTCCAAAAATAAAGGCAGCACTTGCGGTTAATTTACTTGGTGTTTTTAAACTGTAGCTAATGTATTGCCAATCATTATATTCTGTATATTGTTGATTTTCTTGATAAAATGTAGTTTCTCCGATATCAATATCACTATCTTGGTTGAAATTAGTGTCTTGTAAAATTTCTGAATACCAAGTAGGAGTTTGGTATGCCATACCAAATCTAAAATTAGGATGTGCTTTATAAATAAACCCTAAGTTGGCAGAAAAACCATTACCAGCTGTTATGTTTTCTTGATATAAATCGACATCTAATCTATTTCCATTTATATCGCTGTTATATTCTGTTAAAAGTGTTTGCTGTCCATAAATAAGTTCAAAGAAATTCAATCCTATTCCAACATATAATTTCTTTTGGTGAACGGATGAAAAGGCAATATTAAATTCAGAAATTTCTCCATTATAGCTGTTAGAAAATTGTTGTTCATCTGATAGGTTATAATCTATAGTTGGTATGTTGCTGTCTAAAGGGAAATCTCTAAAGGTAGCCACGCCGCTATTCCCTTGTGAAATAAAGCTGTCTGTAAAATCTTTAGTAATTCTATAATTAAAACCAATCGCGAATTTACTCCATTCAGATTTGTATACATTATCAAAAACCAAAACACCACCTGCATGAGAAAGGTTAAAAAAGTTATTCTGAGTAGTTAATAAACTTCCGTAATAATTAGAGGTTATATCAGTATTTCTTGAGTTAAAGGTTCCTGTAAAAACACTGTTTTTTAAAACTGCAATTCCGGCAGGGTTAATACTCATAGAGGAAGCATCACCTCCTAATGCGCCAAAAGCACCGCTCATAGATGTAAAACGGGCAGAACCATTTTCATCATTTTGAGAAAATAAAACCCCTAAATCCCTATATCCTAATGACTGAGAGTAAGATATGATTGTTGTTGCTAAAAAAAAACCGAGAATTATAATCTTTTTCATAATACCAATTATTAATAATCTTTTAATATTTTCAAATTAAGTTATCTTCTCCTTCTTGAAGAAGAGCCTCTTGAAGATGAACTTCTAGAATAAGAATTTGCAGAACTGCTTCTACTCGGAGTGCTTCTCGAGTAGCTACTTCTGGTAGTTGTAGTTCTTGATGGAGTTGAATTTGTGGTTGATGGTGTGCTGTTATTTCTTGTGTAAGAGCTATTTCTGGATGTTGTAGGTGTTGTTGTTCTTGCAGAGGAAGTGTTATGAACATTATTGGTTGTTGTATTTGAACTTCTTTCGTTAGAGGATCTTCTGACCACTACAACTCGCCTTTTATTGCCAGTATTCACGTTCGTATTTCTATTTGTAATACTTCTTTTATTTGCAGAACTTCTCGTTACAGGCGTATTGTTCCTTCTTGTCGTTGTGGTTGTAGTTGCCTGAGTTAAACCTGTTTTCTCTATTTTTGCTCTGTTACTGATTCTTCTTGAGGTAGTTGTTCGTTGTCTTTTTGCCATTATATCAGAACTTCTGGTTTTCGTATTTCTAGAGTTCTCAGTATTAATGATTCTGTTGTATGCACTATTATATGAAGTTCTTCTCCCGTAATTACTATTTCTGTAATAACGATTATAGTGTCTGTTGGTATATCGTCTGTATGGATGTGAGTATCCATAATAGTTAAATGCACTATAATAAGGGTTGTAGAAACCAACGTTCCCAGCATAATAATTTTGGTAAGGATACCAAAAAGGATTTTGATTCCAACCGTAAAAACCTCTGTTTCTCCAGTTTCTAAATCCCCAAGTATCATAAAATCCATAACCGTAATTAACGTATCCGTAATTACCAATCCAATATGGGCTGTTAATTAAATTTACCATTACCTGATTTTTCTCACCTCGTCCCCAAGGTTGATTTGGATTGTAACTAACATTTGTATCAATATTTTCTTCATCAATGTAAATGGTATCTGTATCTATAGTGTTGTAATCATCTACGTTTGTAAAAACATCATTATCACTGATATTGTTTAAACTATCTAGTTTTCTTAAAAAATAATTCTCTTCGTATTTTTCATACTCTTTTTCATCAACAATTAGTACTTTTTTATTTTTCGTAACTGTTAAATTATCATCATCATAAATACCATCGTTATAGGATGTGTTTTGATAAGTTCCACAAGAAACTAAAACTAAATTAGCTATAAGTAAAAATAATAATTGGTTTAGATTGATGATTTTATATCGAACTTTCATGATGAATATATTTAGATGAATAGTTATTTTTATGATTAAATCTTGCTAAAAACTCTTTAAATTATAGTAATTTTGCATCGTTTTGTAAAATAGAAACTAAAATTATTAACAGAGCGTTCACTTTAAAGGTAACAATATTTGTGCCAAAATTTTGATTATGAGCAAACATTTAACAAAAAGAGCCGTTGATTATTCTAAATGGTATAACGAATTAGTAGTAAAGGCTGATTTAGCAGAAAATTCTGCTGTTAGGGGGTGTATGGTTATAAAGCCTTATGGTTTTGCTATTTGGGAAAAAATGCAAGCGGAATTGGACAGAATGTTTAAAGAGACAGGGCATGAAAATGCTTATTTTCCTCTTTTTGTTCCTAAAAGTTTGTTTGAGGCCGAGGAGAAAAATGCAGAAGGATTTGCAAAAGAATGTGCGGTTGTTACGCATTATCGCTTACAAAATGATCCTGATAATCAAGGTAAATTAAGGGTAGATCCTGAAGCAAAATTAGAAGAGGAATTAGTAGTAAGACCAACTTCTGAGGCAATCATTTGGAATACTTATAAAGGATGGGTTCAGTCATACAGAGATTTACCTTTATTAATAAATCAATGGGCAAATGTTGTTCGTTGGGAAATGCGCACCCGTTTATTTTTGCGTACAGCAGAATTTTTATGGCAAGAAGGACATACTGCACACGCAACAAAAAAAGAAGCTGTAGCTGAAGCAAGACAAATGCAAGACGTCTACGCAGAGTTTGCACAGAATTTTATGGCAATGCCCGTAGTTAAAGGAATAAAATCTGATAGCGAGCGTTTTGCTGGTGCAGAAGATACCTACACGATTGAGGCCTTAATGCAAGATGGAAAAGCATTACAAGCGGGAACAAGTCATTTTTTAGGTCAAAATTTTGCAAAAGCTTTTGATGTGAAATTTACCTCTAAAGAGGGGAAAAAAGAATATGTTTGGGCAACTTCTTGGGGAGTATCTACTCGTTTAATTGGGGGATTAATTATGACACATTCTGATGATTTCGGTTTGGTATTGCCTCCAAAACTAGCGCCTATCCAGGTTGTAATTGTTCCTATTTACAAAGATGAAAAGCAGCTAAATGCTATTTCAGAAAAAATGAATGAATTCGTAAAAGAATTGAGAAAAAAAGGTATTTCTGTTAAGTTCGATAAAAGAGATACATATAGACCTGGAGCTAAATTTGCAGAGTACGAATTAAAAGGTGTTCCTGTCAGAGTTGCGATAGGAAATAGAGATTTAGAAAACGGAACTTTAGAGATTGCCAGAAGAGATACTTTAGAGAAGCAAACCATATCACAACCTGATGCGGTGTCATTTATTGAAAATCTCTTAGAAGAAATACAAGACGGTTTGTTTAAAAAGGCAGTTGATTTTAGGAAAGAGCACACAACAGTTGTAAACGATTTTAAAGAGTTTAAAAAAGCAATAAAGAGTAAAGGTGGTTTTGTTTCTGCTCATTGGGATGGCACAGAAGAAACAGAAAACAGGATAAAAGAGTATACGAAGGCAACAATTAGATGCATTCCTAATGATGCTGAGCAAGAGATAGGTGTCTGTATTTTAACCGGCAAACCATCCAATAAAAGAGTACTTTTTGCAAAGGCTTATTAATTTTGAAAAAAAATAAGTTTTTTTTGTAAAATTGTTGTGAGAGTTAAAAAACGTTGTATATTTGCACCCGCAATTGAAAGGTTTTTTAATTGTTATGGTCCGTTCGTCTAGGGGTTAGGACGCATGGTTTTCATCCATG
>ERZ1048068.126-NODE-126-length-74175-cov-7.144280_pt1 | contig 74175 bp, 65 predicted proteins | sample MGYA00383098_ERZ1048068 | MGnify/ENA primary metagenome ERZ1048068 (study PRJEB29581, sample SAMEA5548368) | metagenome | biome: marine; feature: coastal; material: water | depth 1 m | study: Short-term variability in the microbial, nano- and picoplankton dynamics...
TCCTAAATAATTTTTTAAAGGTATACTTCTATAACCAACCTCAACATAATCAATTGGTAAGGATTCCATTGTTTGAGCGTAAACCTCAACTAAAGTATCATCAAAATTCCAGTTGGTGTAATACCCTCCGTCTCTTAAAGTACAATCTAAAAGTTTTGTTGTATTCAAAATCTTTTTATTTTATCTAAACTTCTTTGCCAATCTTTTATTGTACAATCAAAGTTGTTTTCAATTTTTGTAGTATCCAATACACTAAATTCTGGCCGCTTAGCCGCTGTGGGGTAGTCTTTTGTTTTGATGGGCTTAACCTCAATTGGCTTGCCAAACTGTTTAAAAATCTCAACTGCAAAATCATACCACGAAACTATGCCGCCATTACTGTAATGGTATATGCCATAACTTATAGACGAAGATAGAACTATTTTTATTAAAACTTCCGCCAAATCTCCTGCGTATGTGGGCGAACCAAATTGATCAGAAACCACACTAATCTCCTCTCGTGTCTCTGAAAGTTTCAACATGGTTTTCATAAAGTTATTCCCATATTCAGAGTACAGCCACGACGTACGTATAATAAAATAATCCTCCATAACCTCCTGTATGTTGCGTTCACCTTGCAGTTTGCTGGTGCCATAAACACCTAATGGGTTGGGTACATCTGTTTCTAAGTAGGGTGTTCGTTTTTTTCCATCAAATACAAAATCGGTAGAAATATGAATCAGTGTAACTTGGTGTTTCTGACAAACCTCAGCCAATTTTTTAGGGCCCTCAGCATTGACCGCGTAAGCCAAATCGCTTTGTTCTTCTGCTAAATCGACTGCGGTGTAGGCTGCACAATTGATGCAGTAATCAAATTGACGTTTTGAAAAATAAGATTCTAATTGTGATGGATTTGTAATATCTAAATCTGGTAAATCTTGAAAATCTACTGCTAAGTTCTTATGGTGTTTTACCACATCCTTCAAGCATTGTGCTAATTGTCCATTCCCGCCTGTTACTAAAATCTTAATCATAAAGCCGTAAATTTTGGGAGTTGTAAGTCTTTTTCTGAAAGTTGTAATTGGTCTTTAGGTAATTTCCAATCAATGTTAAGCGTAGGGTCGTTGTAAATAATTCCACTTTCAGATTCTTTGTTATAATAATTATCACATTTATATGAAAATACAGCGGTGTCGCTTAAAACCACAAACCCATGAGCAAAGCCACGAGGTACAAAAAGTTGTTTTTTGTTTTCAGCGGATAGTTCAACAGAGAAATACGCCCCATACGTTGATGACTCAGGTCTCAAATCGACGGCTACATCCAAAACTTTCCCCTGCACAACACGCACCAACTTGGCTTGTGCAAGTGCGCCTTTTTGAAAATGTAATCCTCGTAAAACCCCTTTAGTGGAAAACGACTCATTGTCTTGGACAAAACTTACTTCTTGTCCCAATGCCTCATTTAAAACTTCTTTTTTATAAGATTCAAAAAAACGACCTCGATCATCTGAAAAAACAGTAGGTGTTAAAACAATACAGCCTTTTAAAGGGCTTTGGAATACCTGCATATTTAAAAATTTTAATAGGGGAAATCCTAGTCTTCAGGTTTATATTGTTCTAAAAACTTTAAAAATTCAATCCCCATAAGAACGATAAAGCTTAAAAATGTAAACAACACTAAGTAATAATGCTTTGATTTTAAATTCAACCCTAGAAGATGTCTTGTATTATCCACATACCCACTCTCTTGTTTACTAGAAATTGAATCTATAATATTTGCTTTGTCATTCAATTTTCGGTTAATGTTGACAAGCTCTCTTCTCAATTCAATGTCATTTTTATATAAATCAAACTCACGTGTTTTGTCTTTATCATTATTGCCTTCAAATGTTATTCCTATTTCAGAGTTCGTTTTTGTGTTCATTTGTTGTTCCAATACTCGCTTGTAGGTGCGCTGAAGTGAGTCGGATTGAGCTAACGCTTGTTCTAAAGCAGCTTTGCTTTGTTTCAATTCTAAAATATCTTTGGCTTGCTCATTTTTGAAAAACGAATTGCTGTTGATGTTTTCAACAATATTCGAAAAGACCGCCTTAAAATTAGCTCTTGTTCTAGATTTAATGCTGATTTGCTGCTTGCTGTGCTTATAATCTTTTATGTTTTCTATAAAGGCATCGTATTCTACTTTGGATGCCGCCAATGAATCCAACTCAGTAATGTACCGGTCAAACATAATAACTCGATCATTATCCGTGATTACGGGATCTACATCAAATCCAACAATATTTTCTGAAATCTCTTCATTTACTCTTAATACACTAGCCAAAACCCCATAATCAGCATCTTTTAATAGACCGTTGTAATAACTAATAGATCCGTACAAGTTTTCTCCAGTAGCATAATTTTGTTTTACCGTTATGGAAGACTTATATATTGGAGGTGATGTTTTGTCCATGTATATGCCAAGGGCGAGTCCAACAACTGCAGCGGTTAAGAAAATTAAAACGCGTTTTTTAAGGAAAAAAACAAGCCATACAAAAGCTAAAAACAACTTATTGAAAATTGATCCAATAAACTGAAATAAGCGTTGGAATGCATTTCCAATCATTTTAAAAAGTTGTCCTAAATCGACTTCTTCAGAAGGTTGAGAATTGTTTTTGGTGCTCATTGTTGTGGTGTATTAGTTTAAAATTTGTTTTAAAATTTGATGCGTGATGACATACGTTGGTCGAACTCCAGTAAGCCCCAAACCTCCTGAGGCCAAAGTGCTTCCAGTTTCCAAAGGATTGTCACTCGCATAATACGCGTAACGCACCTTGATGTCTGGCTTAATACTGTTGCGTATTTTGGACGCCGATTGTATCGCTTTTTGATAATGAACGCCTTCCATTTCTAAGCCAATAACATCCCAAGTTGATTCATGAAAAAACCGTAAAAGTTCCTTGTTTTGTAATGAAGTCCCCAATACAGTCACCATCGCGCCTTCAAAAACAGCAACATCCTGGTCATTAAAATCTTGTTGTGTCAATTCGTTCTTAAAAGGATAATTATCCGCCGTACCCTCAAAAATATGTGCCGAAGGAATCATGATGTCCCCCTTAGATCCGTCTAAAATCCCTGCTTTCCCCATCACAGAAATAGAATCAACATTTAAAAAATAGGTTTTTGCGTCTGTTTTATAAGGTTTGAGCAATTCGTCTATGGTTTCATACGCCTGTTCTCCAAAAGCATAATCCATGACTATAATTACTGCAGCATCTTTCGAATTTGAACCCTCGGAAAGAAAAGAATTATATTTAAAATCAATCTTTGTCGTGTCAATCACTTGAACATCTATGTTGGTCCCCGAACTATCTTCTATATAAATCATCCCTTCTTTTAACGCTAACTGCTTGATTTTATTGCGCATAGCGCTATTTTCATCCGCACTCAATTGTTCGTAAATAGAAAAAATATCATTGTCTTGTTTGTTTAGCTTTTGAAGTGCTTTTGGTGCATATAATGCATTCATGACACTATGCAGATTTGCAGAAATGATGTGGATAGGTCGGTCGATAAGCTTTTTGTCTAACAAAACATTCTTTATTGAATTGGCCCACTGCTCTCCATGAATGTGATGTCCTAAGCGTTCCCTTAAAACAGGACTAAACGTAATGATTCTTTTGTCTTGGTCTAGAAGCTCACTAATAGCACGCTTCCCAAGCCAATAAATCAAATGAAGAAAATGATCTGGTTGCTTTTTTGTTGCAAAAGCATCATACACAGACATGATTTCTTCAAATGTGCGCCCTAAAATATTTGCTGTGTGCGAGACCGCAATTTCACGATCTTTTTTGTTCAAACTTTTTTTGGTGTTTATTGCGGCTTCAAGCTTTTGCCAATCTCTTGTTGTTTTTCCTTTTTCGCCAATAAGTACCTGATGGGCAATTTTGTGCGATTCAATATACAGAAATGTAAGGTGCGTTAGAATATCATAAATCTCGGAACGTCCTCTAGTAATTTCGATATTCATCTGCTCAAAATCAATGCGGTAACAATTCCGGCGCCTTTTGGCAGGTACAATAACTTCGAAATGTGATCCTCCAAAGCCCTCGGCACTTGTGAGGTTTATATGATTACATTGCTCAATCCCAATAGGTAAACGATCAACCACGTACAACAACCCATCTAATTCTGTTTTTTCTTCAGCAATGGTCCCATAAATTTCGGGGCGTAAAGACAAAAGTGCTTGACGTAATGAAGTCCCTGAAACGCCCATAGGTTTGTAAAATCCACGACTGAATAGGTGACGCATGGTGATATACATACGCTCGATAGCGTGCGAACTTTCTTGCGCACGAGTACGGTTGAGGCCATTTGTTAAGTTAGTAATCATCAAGAGCAAAGATACATTATTTGATGAGATTATGCCTTTCAAGACTATCGGCAATCTTGCGATCATTGGACAAGCGTGGTGTTTTGTTTTGCCCTCCTAATTTTCCTATAGTTTTCATGTATGTTTTAAATCCACCCTTCTTGACTTTTGTAATCTGAAGTTGTTGTAAAACTTTGCCTTTTATGAGGTCTTTATAATAGCTGTTTTGTTCTTGAAGAGCTGCATCAATGTGTTGAATGAATTGTACCATATCTTTTGGTTCTTTTTCAAATTCAATAAACCATTCATGATAGGGCAGCCCTTCTTTTGGTGTAATTTGTGGGGCAACAGTATACTCCGTCACTTGAGCGTCGGATGCCTTTACTGCTTCGATGAGTGCATGATCAACTTCTTTTGCAATAACATGTTCTCCAAAAGCAGAGATAAAATGCTTGATGCGTCCACTTACAATAATTCTGAATGGCGAAAGTGATGTGAATTGTACCGTGTCACCAATATTATAAGCCCAAAGACCTGCGTTTGTAGAGATGATAATAACATAATTGACACCCTTTTGTACGTCTTTCAATGTTATTCGTTTAGGGTTATCCTCAAAAAAAGAGTCTGCTTCAATGAATTCATAAAAAATGCCAGAATTTAACTGCAATAACATGCCCTTTTCATTTTGGCGGTCTTGAAAGGCGAAAAACCCTTCACTGGCAGGATAAAGCTCTACACTATCGACCTTTCTGCCGATTAAATTTTCAAATTTTGAACGATAAGGTTCAAAGTTTACACCTCCAAAAATAAAAAGACTAAAGTCTTTGAAAATTGTTCCTACTTTTTCTTGTTTTTGCTCTATGAGTTTTTCAAAATACATTTGAACCCAAGAAGGTATCCCAGCAATAGCTGTCATATTTTCTTGAAGTGTTTCTTCGACAATCGCATCAACTTTGGTTTCCCAATCGTCAATACAATTCGTCTCCCAGCTTGGCATTCTATTTTTAAGTAAATATGACGGGACATAATGTGCTGAAATCCCCGAAAGACGGCCGAGTTTGATGCCATTTTTTTCGCTTAAAACTGGGCTCCCTTGCAAAAAAATCCATTTCCCGTCTACAAATCCTGAATTCCCTGTTTCGTTGATGTACATCAAAATCGCATTCCGCGATGCTTCGACTTGAGCTTTAATGGAAGGTGCTGTGATTGGAATGTATTTAGCGCCAGAAGTTGTTCCTGATGTTTTAGCAAAATAAAGTGGTTTTCCTGGCCATAAAATGTTTGGTGCGCCATCAACCACCTGGTCAACATAGAATTTAAGGTGTTCATAGTCTCGAACAGGGACATTTTTTACGAAACCTTCATGACTTTTTATCGTACTAAATTGGTGGTCTCGCCCAAATGTGGTGTCTTTGGCTGAATCTATCAAATGTTCAAAAACTTTGTGTTGAGTTTCAATAGGGTTGGAGGCCCACTGACTAATTTTCTTAGAAATGTGTGCCGCAAATATCTTGGCAAAAAAGGATTTTATTGATGTCATTTTTTTAATACTAAAAATCTATAAATGCAGCAGGGTCTATTGGGTCGCCGTCGTTCCATAATTCAAAATGCAAATGGGGGCCTGTACTCAGTTCTCCTGAAGACCCTGAGATTGCTATGACTTCTCTTGCTTTTACAAAATCTCCTTGCTCTTTTGTGAGTGAAGAATTGTGTTTGTATGCCGAAAGTAATTGATTGCCGTGATCAATGACAATAACATACCCCGAATCTGATGTCCAAGATGCTAAAATCACTCGCCCGTCGGCTGCAGCTTTGATAGGGGTGTTTTTTGGAACAACAACATCCACAGCATAATGTTGTGCTTCGAGGTTAAACCCAGCACTTACTGTGCCTTTTACTGGGGGGAAAAAAACGAAATTTTTGACTGATCTCGCAGACTCAAAAAGATTGTATTTGTCTTCGTTATCTACTTTTCCTCTTAGTATTGAATCTGCGCGTGAGGGATTGAGGGCTTGGGGGTCGACTTCAGCTGCCAATTCGGCATAAATAGAGTCCTTGTTGATTGTTGCTGAAGACGCTTCTCCACTCAATACATCTTTGATAGACTTCATGTAGCGATCATTCATTCTTGTTACGCCTAGCAAAGAGTCTGTTCTTTGTTCCAATGCAATGGCCTGCTTTTGTAGCGTTGGAGAGGTGTACCCAGGAATATACTCGCGTATTGGAGTAAATGCTATGAAAATCGTTGTAAATCCTATAAGTAGGAGTGCAAATAAAGAGCCAAAAACAAAGACGTTGAGTCGTGTCAGCTTCATGGCAAAACGTTCTTCAAAAGTGTCTTCGTTCAGAACAACCAATCTGTATTTGTGTAATAACTTTTTGGTTAATTTCTTTTTACGTGATTTTTCAGATGTCTTTGAATACTTCATCACAACAAAATTAAATAAAAATTGTACGACTGCTACAGAACTCTATCACTAATATTTTGATTTCGTATTTTTATTAATTGATAATTCTTAACTTTGCTTTTATAAATACAACTATTATGGATCTGAATATACTACCCTTGGCTTTTGGCCCAATGCAAATTGTCCTTGTCGTTCTTGCTGTACTTTTACTTTTTGGTGGAAAAAAAATCCCTGAACTTATGAGAGGTTTAGGTGGCGGAATAAAAGAATTTAAAAAAGCGAGTCAAGAGGACGAAGACGATAAAAAAGACGAAGAAAAAAAATAAGCATATCCCAGATTTTTCTGGGTTTTTTTTATTGAATTGTTATTGATTTGATAATAGATTCCAGTTCAAAAATATAATCTCTTTTTGCTTCCGAAGGTGCATAAACAAAACCCTCTAATACTAATATTCTATTGTTCTTTTGGTCCAAAAAAGAATAATTGATAAAAGGCCCAGACATAAATGCTCCTTCTACTTTCCACAAGCTCCTAGTTTCCAAAACCTTAGTATCGGCTATTTCAGTAAGCTTTGAAAATGGAGTATATGCCATTTCGGTGGTCATAAAATTCCCCTGCGTTGGGCCTGGAATGTGTTGTTTGGCAACCGAATCCCTTAACTGAATAACGCGCTGTGAGAACAAATCAAGCGTCTCAAAATCTTGAAATGGAACGCTGTAGGCCAACAAACTTATGATGCCTGTTTTTGTGTCGCGACGTATCCAAAAAAAATCGTCTTCCTTCTTTGCAATTCTATAGACAGAAGAGAGATTAAGATTGATCCCTAAAGTGGCCTTTAATGCGCTTGAATTAAACAATGATTTCTTTATCCGTCTTTGTTTTTCTTCTAATTCAAGCTTTTTAAATGCTTGGATTATTCTAGGGGCATTTTGTTCTATTAATGCCTTCAAAGCTTGTTGTGTAGGCCCGCTCACAACAGCCATTTTTTGTGGAGATGCGTAAGGATCAGTGTAAAATTTTATGTCACTTTCATTAGAGTGTTGTATTTTTAGAACTGTTCTATTCATTCGAACGAAATCTGAAAAAACGACTGGCGGTACTTGACGCAAGTCAAATTGTGGCTCCACTTGTGGTAGCCCATACACCTCTGCACCAATTTGGTTCCTGATGGCATCACCTACACTTGTGTTCCATAAATCGTTATCTACAACTACCAAAAGATTGTTTATATTTCCGGAAGAATCAGGTTTATATACTTTTTTGGCTGTATCGTCCTTACACGAAAAAAAAGTCATGCTTATGATAATTAATTTTATTAGTGCCCTCATACTATGGGTTATTTTACTTAGAAATGATTAATTTCATTCCTGGTTTTAGTTCATCACCACTAATACCGTTCCATTTTTGTAAATTTTCAACAGAAACATCAGAATATTTTTTTGAAATACTCCAAAGAGAATCCCCTTGTCGCACCTCATAGACAACTTCATTGTTTGATCTTTTGCTGGTTTTAGAAAGATTTTGAAGCGATTGGGGCTGTGGATTTCTTGTAAAAATTGTAAGGCGGCTTCCTGCTTTGAGTTGGTCGGAGCGCAATCCGTTCCATTGTTTGATTTGACTGACACGCACACCAAATTTATTGGCAATTTTTCCTAAATAGTCGCCTAGCTTTACTTTGTATCTGATTTTAGTATCTAAATTAAAAAACTTTGGGAGTGGTTTTTCGCGTTGATCAAATGCTTCTTTTGCATAAGTGTATATTGCCTCTTCGTTACTCACAAATGGACCAACGTCTTCTGAGGGCAGTCTCAAGGCATAATTTTTGTCTTTTATAAAAGGTACTATTCCAAGTTTGTAAGAAGGATTCAAAAACGTTAAAATATTCAAATCCACATTTATAACTTCACTTACTTGTTTTAAACTAATCGTATTTTTTACATGTACAGTATCTGTTTTGGTAATTGGATTTTGATGACTTGGCACATCAAAGCCGTGCTGTTCCGCATACTCAAAAAGATACATAGTAGCCAAAAAGGAGGGCAAATATCCTGCTGTTTCGCGCGGCAAAAAAGGACGAATATTCCAATAATTTGTATACCCTCCAGAGCGTCGTATGGCTTTTGTTACATTGCCGGGACCAGAATTATAGGCGGCCAATGCCAAATCCCAGTCCTTAAATACTTTAAATAATGCCTTGAGGTACTGCGCTGCTGCAATTGTTGATCGAACAGGGTCGGAGCGCTCGTCTACATAGCTGCTCACTTCCAAATTATAATATTTCCCCGTAGAAAACATAAATTGCCAAAGACCTGTTGCGCCAACTCTTGATTTAGCTTTGGGGTTTAATCCCGACTCTACAATGGATAAGTATTTGATTTCCAGCGGAATACCTTCACTATCAAAAACTTCTTCAAAAAGTGGAAAATAATATTGGCTTAATTTCATCAGCCGCTCATAAAGATCCTTTCGTTGTTTAAGATTCTTTCTGATTATACTCTCTAAGGCCGGGTTATAACTAATATGAAAAGGGGTTTTGGCATCAAGTTGCTCAAGACGTGATTTTAATGTGTCTGTATTTAGCTCAGAAGAGTTAACCGCGCGAGTTAAGTCTTCGTTGGGGTTATTGAATATAGAATCGTGTTCTGTATCGTCAAAAAACTCTGCTTGAAGTGCGGCGTCAAAAAGCACTGCAGATTTGTAATCCTCGAGTTCAATTGCGGTAGTATCAATGCTTATCCTATTGTTGGCTTTTTTAGCATTTTGTGCTATAGAAAAAGTACTATTTAATAAAATAAATAATAAAAAAGCCGAAAATCTGAGCATCTTTTAGTGTTGTTTATTCATTAATTGCTGCAATCCCTGGTAGGGTTTTCCCTTCTAAGCTTTCTAGCATTGCACCACCTCCAGTGCTTACATAACTTACTTTGTTTTCAAAACCAAATTGCTTTACTGCCGCTACAGAATCTCCACCACCAACTAACGAAAAAGCTCCGTTTTTCGTAGCTTCTGCAATTGAATCTCCTAATGCTTTTGTTCCTGTAGAAAATGTATCTAACTCAAAAACACCCAACGGTCCGTTCCACAAAATTGTTTTGCATTGTTGTACAACATCATGAAAAATGGCTTTGGTTTTTGGTCCACAATCTAGTCCTTGCCAATTGGTTGGAATACTTGCTATATCGACTACTTGTGTGTTGGCAGAATTACTAAAATCGTCTGCTGCTAAAACATCAACAGGGAGGTGTACTTGAACACTTTTTTCTTTAGCAGATTTTAAAATCTCCAGCGCTAATTCCATCTTATCGTCTTCACAAATAGAGTCACCAATAGATCCGCCTTGTGCTTTTATGAATGTAAACGACATACCGCCACCGATAATAAGATGATCGACTTTGTCTAAAATATTCTCAATGATTGTGATTTTTGAAGATACTTTGGCGCCGCCTAATATAGCTAAGACTGGTTTTTCTCCAGACGTCATGACTTTATCAATGCTTATAATCTCTTGTTCTAGAAGAAAACCAAAACATTTTTTTAGTGGGAAAAATTGAGCAATTACACTGGTAGAGGCATGTGCTCTGTGGGCTGTTCCAAAAGCGTCATTAATGTAAATATCTCCAAGTTCAGATAGCGCTTTTGCAAACGACACACTGCCTTCTTTTTCTTCACTGTGGTAGCGTAAATTTTCAAGTAACAAAACTTGTCCAGGCCGTAATTCCTTTGCCATCTGAACAGTTTCAGTACCAACACAATTAGTTGAAAACAAAACACTTACCCCTAAAATATCTTCCAAAGTAGAAACGATATTTTTTAAAGAAAATTCTAGTTCATTTGCTTTAGGACGCCCCAAATGTGACATTAAAATACAGCTACCGCCATCTTCCAAAACTTTAAGAATTGTCTTTTTTGCAGATTGAATTCTTGTATCGTCTGTAACATTTAAATGCTCATCTAATGGAACATTAAAGTCAACGCGAATAAGTGCTTTTTGGTTTTTAAAATTAAACTCTTTCAGTGTACTCATGTATCGTAATCTTTTGGTTGGTTATGTGAATTTTTTAAAGCCCAAAGGTACATATTTCTTTAGAGTGGATAAAATGGGATTTCTTAAAAATTAAAGCGAAAATATTTTTTGATGAAAACACGTTAAAACACATTCTTTGGTTTAAATAAATTATATTTGTAAGATGACTTTTGAGGATATAATTGGACAAGAACATCTGAAATCATTTCTACAACAAAACATCCAGTCTGGTCGTGCTCCTCATGCACAACTCTTTGTTGGAAAAGATGGTTTAGGTGCATTGCCTTTAGCAATCGCCTATGCTTCATATTTGATTGAGTCCGAAAATCCTGGACAAAAAGTCAATCCATTGGAAAATCCAGATATTCATTTTTTCTTTCCTGTTGTAAAAAAAGAAAAATCAAGCACTACTCTTATTTCCAAAGATTATATGAAAGAGTGGAGGGAATTTGTAACACACAATGCATACGGAACACTTAGTGATTGGTATGATGCGATTAATGCGGGGAACAAGCAAGGATTAATCACGAGAGATGAGGCGCATGCTATTATCAAAACCTTAGCATTGAAATCGTTTGGAGGTGGCAGCAAAGTATTGATTATTTGGCATGCGGAAAAAATGAATTCTACTTGTGCTAATAAACTACTAAAATGGTTTGAAGAGCCCAATGAAAAGACGTGTATTATTCTCATTACAGAACAAGAGGATATGCTTTTGCAAACAATCCAGTCTAGATGTCAATCTGTTCACTTACACCCGCTTTCGGAACAGCAAATCACAAACGCACTAATCCAGCTTCAAAATATTGATGAAGGGTCTGCAAAGCAAATTGCTCATCGTGCAGAAGGAAACCTCAGTACTGCACTAAAACTTATTGACCAAGAGGGTGATAAAATTCAATTTGAAAAACTTTTTATCGAATGGGTTAGGACCGCATTTCAAGCAAAGTCTAATAAAAAGGCCATCAACAAGCTCATGTCCTGGAGTGAGGTGGTTGCAAAGTTAGGACGAGAAATGGAAAAACAATTTTTAAACTACAGTTTGGAGTTTTTTAGACAAGCACTGATGGTAAATTATGGCGCTTTGGATTTGGTTCATTTTGAAATTGCAGACAAAACTTTTTCATTAGAAAAGTTTGCGCGTTTTGTCGATGCACAAAATATTGAACACATTTGTACTGAAATTGAAAGCGCAATTTATCACATTGAGCGAAATGCAAATGGAAAAATTGTGCTGACAGATTTATCCATAAAACTTACCAGACTACTTCATAAAAAATAAAAGCAATAAGACAAATCTATTGTTTTTGTTTTTTTAATCTATTTAAGTTATCGTTTTTTGATTATTTCAGTAGCTTTTAAACAAGACAGAATTTTAGCGCTATAAATCTTGTTGTCAGAATTGATATCGTCCGCCAGAGGGGCTTAAATTAGGTTTTTTTACGTTTAAACACATAAATCAATGACGAATAGTGTCCTGAACGTTTTGCGCGTAGGTTTGATTGAAAACCAATGAAGAATGCTTTTGCAATACTCATCTTTCCGTATTTATATTTTGTAGACAATAGACTTACATAGTAAGCATCAAAACGCATGGGGTAAGTTGATTCTAATTCAAATCCAAATTCAGAAAATAAACGAACAATAGATTTAGGCGAAAAATGCCACAAATGTCTAGGAACATCATAAGCAGCCCAAAAATTCTTAAAATATTGTGCATCATAGCTTTTAAAATTTGGTACAGCAACTATCAGTCGGCCGTCTTGTGATAACAATCGATCAAACTCTTTAATGTTTTGTTTTAAGTCTGGAAGGTGTTCCAAAACATGCCAAAGGGAAATAATAGATTGGCTTTTTGATTTTAATTTTTTTGTATGACTTTCGTCAAAAATGGAGTTCTCAAGAATTAAATTGGCCGCTTTACGCGCCTCGACAGAGGATTCGATACCGATACTTTCCCAGCCAGCGCTCCGAGTTGACCGAACAAAATAGCCAACACCTGCACCGTAATCCAAAAGTGTTTGGCGTTCAAAAGAAAACCTAGAAATTAATTTTATCTTTTTCTTGAGTGTAAACCAGCGCACAAAAAAATAAGCCCAATCAAATAAATTACGTTTGCTTGTTTGGTGAGATACATACTGACTGCTATTATAATAAGAAGGTAAATCTTGTTTTAATGGCCTAGGTAATGTTTCTAAAAAGTCACACGCATCATTTTGGTGCAGCTCAAAAACTTCTCCGCTTACAGAAAAGTCCTTTGTTTTTAAAAATAGAGTGTTGTTTTTGATCATGTGTTCCACGTGGAACAAAAATAGAAAATATACTGATTAACGCCCGAGAAAAACAAGCAAAACAGAAATATCATTTGGGGAAACTCCACTAATACGCGAGGCCTGTGCTACTGTAGTTGGCTGTACTGCGTTAAGTTTTTCGCGCGCCTCATAACTCATGGATTTAACCTGTGAGTAGTCGAAATTTTTAGGGATTTTTACATACTCCAAACGCGTAAGCTTATCAGCGTTGTTTTTTTCTTTTTCAATATAACCTGAATATTTAATCTGAATCTCTGCTTGTTCTATAACTTCATTGTCAAGGTTTTGCGCAGAAATATAGGATTCAACAGCATCAAACTTTCGCATGTCGTCAATGCTAATATTGGGTCTGGAAAATATCTTAAACATCTTGTCGGATTGCTTAATTGGAGAGGAGTTTTTGGCTTCTAAAACAGGATTAGCCTCGTTGGGTTTTACACTTTGCTTTCTAAAAAAGGAAACAAAATCTTTTGATTGTTCTAGTTTTCGCTCCATAAGTTTCAAGCGGTGTTCATCTACAATTCCCAACTCAAACCCCTTGGGCGTAAGACGCAAATCAGCATTGTCTTGACGCAGAAGTGTTCGGTATTCTGCGCGCGAAGTAAACATTCTATAGGGTTCCTCAGTGCCCTTAGTGATTAAGTCATCTATCAAAACCCCTATATAAGCTTCATCTCGTCTCAAGATAAACTGAGGCTTATTTTGAACTTGTAAGCTAGCATTAATCCCAGCCATAAGCCCCTGTGAAGCAGCTTCTTCATACCCCGTTGTGCCATTGATTTGACCAGCAAAGAACAATCCTTTGATGAGTTTTGTTTCTAAAGAATATGTAAGTTGGGTAGGGGGGAAGTAATCATACTCAATAGCATATCCAGGGCGAAAGAAACGTACATTTTCAAATCCTTTTACCGCTTTAAGCGCTTTGTATTGTATGTCTTCTGGAAGTGAGGTTGAGAACCCGTTAATGTAATACTCAACTGTGTTCCATCCTTCGGGTTCGACAAAAATTTGATGTCGATTTTTTTCCGAAAAGCGATTAATTTTGTCTTCAATTGACGGGCAATACCTTGGGCCAATGCTTTGAATTCTTCCATTAAACATGGGCGACCTATCAAATCCTTCTCTTAACAAATCGTGGACATGTTCACTTGTATGGGTCATGTGGCATGAACGCTGATTTTTGAGCGGTGTAGTTGTGTCTAAATAAGAAAACTTTTGCGGATTGGTGTCTCCGGGCTGCTCAGACATTTTTGAAAAATCTAATGAACGCCCATCAACCCTAGGGGGCGTACCCGTCTTCATTCGTCCGGAATCAAATCCTAAGTCAATAAGCTGTTCGGTGATTCCTGTTGCGGCTTTCTCACCTGCTCTACCTCCTCCAAAATTCTTATCTCCTATATGAATAAGCCCATTTAAGAAAGTACCATTTGTTAGCACTACGGTTTTTCCTCTAATTTCTAAACCTAAGGATGTTTTTACCCCTACAACACGCTCACCTTTGATCAGTAAGCCGGTTACCATTTCTTGATAAAAATCTAAATTATGGGTCTGTTCCAAAAGCATTCGCCAATCTTCTGCAAAACGCATACGATCACTTTGTACTCTTGGGCTCCACATGGCAGGGCCTTTAGATTTATTAAGCATTTTAAATTGTATCGCCGAGGTGTCGCTGACGATTCCGCTGTAGCCGCCAAGGGCGTCAATTTCACGTACTATTTGACCTTTAGCAATACCTCCCATGGCAGGATTGCAAGACATTTGGGCAATATTTTGCAAATTCATGGTAACCAACAAGGTTTTACTTCCCGTATTGGCGGCGGCGGCGGCGGCTTCGCTTCCGGCGTGACCACCCCCAACAACTATTACATCATAAATATTTTCAAACATCTAAAATAATTATGTTCCACGTGGAACAATTTTCTGCAAATATAAGCTTATCTGCTGAATTCGAGTAGAGAAAGATACTCGTCCTCTTTTTTGCGCATTTGTTTCTTTTCTTCAGCGGTAGCGTCTTTGTAGCCGCATAAATGCAGGACTCCGTGAGCCATTACACGATGTAGTTCATTTAAAACTGCTGTTTGGTGATCGGCTGCATTGTCCTTAATGCGATCAATGGATATACAAATATCGGCAAACACCTGTGTGCCAATATTGTAATCGAAAGTTAAAATATCCGTTAATGTGTCGTGCGCTAAAAACTCAATATTTAATTGATATAAATGATCGTCATCACAAAACAAAAAATTTAACTCTCCCTCAACATAATTTTCTTGGCGAATAATTGAACCAAGCCATTTCTTAAGCTCTTTTTTGTTGGGAATATTAAACGCAGTTGTGTTGCTAAAGTTGATCATTCTGTTTACTAAAATAATGTTTTACCTTTTTCTTAATGTTTTGATGCAAAGGTAGTGGCTTTCTGTTTAAAACTTCCTGTGTGCTAAAAAGAAGCTTAATCTCTTCCTTTGTTAAGCGGCTTTGCTGTCTATAGTTTTTCCTGCTTGTTTGTGATTGTCTTTGATTAGACTTACCCTGCTTTAATGCAGCTTCCTCAAGCTTTAAAAACTCATACTTAAGCGCTTTCATTTTTTTAATCAATCCTGAGTTAACTCCTTGATTTACAATGATTTGCTCTATTTTTTCCATAGATTTAAGTGGGTTTTTACCCTGGCCTGAAAGCCCTTTCCTTTTGAGGATAGCTTCTAGTTGTTGACGCAACTTCTGCTGCTGCTGATACAGCCGATACAAGGACTCTGCTGATTCGTCTGGATCGCCATATTGGTCTGACTCTGAGGGCTTTCCATTGTTTGAAGAATCTCCAAGATTACCGTCCTTGCCCTTGCCTTTTTCTGGAGGAGTGTTCTGGTTTTGCTTGCCTGGATTTTGTTGCCCCTCTTTTTGACCATCCTTCATTTGTTCAGCTTGCTGCTCAAGCTCCTCCTGGCTCATTATAATATCAGGAAGCTGCATGTCGCCCTCGCCTTGACCGGGAGTGGGTTGCATTTGCATTTCTAGATTACTCAAAATGTCGCTGAGCATACTTGCAAGATTGTTCGTTGCAGTAATGGTGTATTGTTGACTGGCTGACGCTTGATAATCTCTGTTTTCTGAAAGCGCGTTTAGTGTCTGGTCAATATTAAAATATGCTTCTGAGATCTGTTCATTAATATTTTCTGAAATCATTGGTTGTCGCAAAGAAACAACAAACAAACTGTCGTCAATATGTTCAAAATGTGTTTTTAAACTCATCTGCATTTTAATGTGACTAGCAAATGATTTTTGCTGTGAATTAGATGAATTTAGTCGTTTCATTAAGTCTTCTTGCTCAAAAGAAAAAACCAGGAGATTGTCTAAAATTTGACGCAACATTTCAATGTCTTCACTAAGCTGTTGAGACAACCCTCCAGACATGCTCTGAGTCATAAGTTGAGCCAATTGCATCATTTTTTGGGTAGATTTTTTTTGTGCTTTTTGTGCTTTGCTTAACGCATTTGTGTCTTCCTCTGTGTCCTTCTTTCGCTCATGTTGCTCTAGGTGTTCTTTTGCTTCTTCTAGATTGTTTGTTATGGATTCTTCTTCTTTTTGAGTTTCTGGCACAGCCAAAGGTTTGGTTAGCGTTTTGTTTTGAGCACGGAGATCTTCCAGCTCGTCTTTGACCTTTTCAAACTGGTCATTCAATTTACTTTGGTTTTTGCTCGGCTCCTTTAAGACATTGTCAATCATCTCTTGCTGTTCGCTTGATAATGCTTCAAGTCGATTTTTTAATTGCTCCATTTTTTTAGAAAGGTAATATCGCTTTGTTAGTTCGAGCATTTGCTGAAGGCTTTTTTGCTTATTTTTTGATTGCTGCCCAAGCTTTTGTAATTTTTCTAAAAGCCCTTCTTCTTGAATGTTTTTTGCTAAATCCTCAAGTTCTTTTAGCTTATTCTCATCATCCTTAAGGCGCTGCTCTTGCTCTTCTAATCTTTTGGCTAAATTCTCTTTTAGTGGATCCGGAGACTCGTCGGGAAACTGCTCCAATGTTTCTCTCATTTGTTCATTAAACTGTTTTAAAATTTCATCCTGCTGCCTTTGACGTTTTAATACATCTTTGATTTTTTCTTGATCGTTAAATGTCAATTTGTTTTTCTGAAGCTGTTCGTTTGTGAGCTCCTCAACAAGAGTGTTTTGGTCTTCAATTGATTTCATTGTCTTTTCTAAACCTTGAACTGCATCTTTTTGAGCATTGAGTTGTTCTTGTTGAATCAACTTTTCACTTTTATATAAGTATTCAAATATTTTTGACGTGGTACTGTTTGGTTTTGGAAAAGGTTTGTTGTCTAAGGCCTCAAAAAAAAGCTCATAAGTGGTGTCTGGAATAAGTTCTAATTGATTTGGGAATTGAAAAACAAATTCTAATTTCTCGTCGAATGTAATTTCTCTTGTCTTTTTTAGATCAACATTGTCTTTTGGATAATAATGTATTTTTAGAGATGAGATTCCATAATCGTCTCCAAGTTGTCCGTAAAAAAACAGGGCTTCATTTATCTCGTCGTTGCTGCGTTGGCGAACATTTAGTGTGGGCGAAAGATCTTTTATTACACGAACACCAAAAGATAACGTTTCATAGCTTTTAATCTTGATATTATTCGTTTCAATGCTGTAATCTAAATCAGAGAAAAGCTGCTTTGAAGCCATAAACTGATTGCCTTTCCTTTTAAAATCAAAAGATGTTTGGTTGTGTGAAAAAACAACTCTGTCTGTTGCTTGTGTTGTAAGCGACCATGTGAGCTTAGTGCCTTCTGGAACAGAGATGTCGCCAAAATTAGAAATGCTTTTGTCGTTAATTTTTGTGTACGAAGGGAAGTTCAACCCTAAGGTTGATGTCAATATTTTCGGAGCTTTTAACACCTCCAAATCATATGTTTCTGATCGAATACTTCCAGAACTTAATTGAAACCTTAAATTTTTGATGGGGTTCGTAAATTTATATTGAAATAAACTTGGCTTTACTTTTTTTAAATAATAAACTTGATCATCAAATTTAATTTGTACCTGCTGCGGAGTCATATCGCCATCAATTTTGACGTTCAAAACAAACGGTGTTTTTTCAATGGTTTGAAGTGTGTTGTTGAGAACAGTAAACTGAAAAGGAGGGGGTGGGCTATAAGGGGTTTTGTAGTCGATCACACGGCTAAAACTCTGCTCAAAGTTAGACTGACCTCCTGAGGTGTAGATCACAATAATCACAAAAACTGGTAAAATGGCATACTTTAAATACCTTAAATTATCCTTAAATCGAACCGCTTTTTTAAATGTAATAAATTTGAATTCCGCTGTTTTTTGCTCAATGTTCGCAATCACAAATTCGGACTGTGATTGATTGTTTAGTTGTATCGTATTTAACAGTTTGTCTTTAACTTCTGGAAAAAAATCTCCAATAATTTTAGATGCTTCTTGGTGATTTATTCCTGAACGAATTCTTAAATAGCGCAAAAAAGGAATCAATAGAAGTTTTAAAAACAGGACTGTTTCAAAAAAAACCAATGACCAAAAAACAAAAGCGCGAGCAATTGATGAAAACCAGAAAAAAGATTCAACAATAATCCAGAAAAAGGCATACAAAAGACCAAAACCAAAAAATAGCATAGCGCCCTTTATCAAAGCGCTTAGATAGTAGCGCCTGATGAACTGCTCTAGTTTAAGTTTTATTTCATCAAAATAATCCAAATGGTCTTTTTTAAAAGCATAAATCTACAATAATAATCAACATCTTTGAAACTCACTTGTGCTCCAAAAAAAGCAAGTTCATTTTTGTTTGCCCATTCGCTTTTGGGCACATATCTTTGCAGCAACACAAAATTCAATGAAAAAACCTGTTCGCGTTCGTTTTGCGCCTAGCCCAACTGGCCCTCTACATATTGGTGGGGTGCGTACAGCGCTCTTCAATTATCTTTTTGCAAAAAAGCACAACGGCAAATTTATCTTACGTATTGAAGATACTGACCAAAACAGATATGTGTCTGGTGCCGAAAAATACATTATTGACGCACTGAACTGGTGTAACATTCCCTTTGATGAGGGCCCTAAGAAAAACGGAGGTTATGGCCCTTACAGACAAAGTGAGCGAAAAAATATCTACAAAAAACATATAGATGTTTTAATTGAAAAAGGTAAAGCGTACTATGCTTTTGATAGTGCTGAAGATTTGGATCTTGAGCGAAAAAAACACGAAGGAAAAGGAAAAACCTTTATCTATAATTGGCACAATAGAACCAAAGGACGTCTTGTGAATTCATTGGTTTTATCAAAAGAAGAAACCAAAAAAAGGATTGAAAGCGGTGCATCTTATGTTGTTCGGTTTTTGATGCCCGAGGGACAAATCATTGCGCTAAACGATATGGTCAGAGGTAAAATATCAATTGATAGCAATAACCTTGATGATAAAATTTTGTTTAAATCTGATGGAATGCCCACATATCATTTAGCCAATATAGTAGACGACCACCTTATGGAAATCTCACATGTTATTAGGGGTGAAGAATGGTTACCTTCTTTGGCGCTGCATCAAATGTTGTACGAGGCCTTTGGTTGGGACATTCCTCAATTTGCACACTTACCGCTGATATTGAAACCGACTGGAAAGGGTAAATTAAGTAAGCGTGATGGCGACAAATTGGGTTTTCCTGTGTTTCCTCTAGAGTGGAAAGACGAAAACACAATAGCTCAGGGCTATAAAGAAAGTGGTTACCTTTCTGATGCCGTTGTCAATTTTCTTGCCTTTTTAGGGTGGAACCCCGGAACAGAACAAGAGCTGTTCTCTCTTGAAGAACTCATTCAGTCCTTTGATATAAATCAAGTAAATAAATCCGGAGCGCGTTTCGACCCTGAAAAAATAAAATGGTATAACCACCACTACATTCAACAAGCCACAAATGCCGAACTTACCGAAAAACTAATTGCTAAAAAAAGTGAACTAGCGGCTTTGGATACAGGGTATATTGAACTTGTAGTTGGGCTTATTAAAGAACGTGCGCAACTTGTTCCTGAACTTTGGCAATTGGGAGAATATTTCTTTAAAGCACCAAACTCATATGATGAAAAATCCCTAAAAAAAGCATGGAAAGAAGATACTGAGCAGCTTTTAAGCGAACTGGTAGTTGTTTTGGAAAATGCAAATGACCAAAGTGCAATAACGCTAAAAGCTTCTGTTTCTGACTGGATTAAAAACAAAAATGTTGGTTTTGGAAAAGTAATGATGCCACTAAGGGTTGCACTGGTTGGATCCTTGCAGGGGGTGGATGTCTTTGATATTGTGTTCTGTATTGGGAAAAAAGAAAGTATACGACGCATCAATACACTTATTCATCATCGTTAAGACCAGAAACAGTATTATCTTATAAATTTACTTACTTTTGTCCTCTTATAAGCAGGTACTCGACTCAATGAAAAACATAAGAAACTTTTGTATTATCGCCCATATTGACCACGGTAAAAGCACCTTGGCAGATCGCCTATTGGACTTTACTGGGGCAGTAACAGAACGCGAAAAACAAAATCAACTCTTAGACAACATGGATCTTGAGCGTGAGCGGGGAATCACCATTAAATCTCATGCCATACAGATGGATTATGAACACAATGGAGAACAATACACTCTGAACCTTATTGATACACCTGGGCATGTAGATTTTAGTTATGAAGTTTCTCGATCTATTGCAGCTTGCGAAGGCGCTCTATTGGTTGTAGATGCGGCACAAAGCATTCAAGCACAAACCATTTCAAATTTGTATCTCGCTTTAGAAAATGACTTAGAAATTATTCCCGTGCTCAACAAAGTAGATTTGCCAAGCGCAAATCCCGAAGAAGTTACAGACGATATTGTTGATCTTTTAGGTTGTGATGCTAGTGAAGTAATTCCTGCAAGTGCAAAAACTGGCTTAGGAATTGAATCCATTTTAGAAGCAATCATTAAATTTATTCCTCCACCAAAAGGGGACCCTGAAGCACCACTTCAAGCTCTTGTTTTTGATTCTGTTTACAATTCATTTAGAGGAGTAGAAACTTATTTCAAAGTGGTTAATGGAAACATAAAGAAAAATCAATCCGTAAAATTCATTGCGACCGGAAAAACATATAGTGCCGACGAGGTGGGTACGCTCAACTTGACACAAACCCCTAAAAATGAAATCAAAACTGGGGATGTTGGCTACCTGATTACTGGAATAAAAGATGCAAGGGAGGTAAAAGTGGGAGACACTATAACAGATGCAAAAAACCCAACTTTAGAAGCTGTTGATGGCTTTGAAGATGTAAAACCAATGGTCTTTGCTGGAATTTACCCTGTTGACACTGAAGAATATGAAGAACTTCGTGCATCCATGGAAAAACTACAGCTCAATGATGCTTCGCTGGTATTTCAAGCCGAAAGCTCTGCAGCTTTAGGGTTTGGTTTCCGTTGTGGGTTTTTAGGAATGCTACACTTGGAAATTATACAAGAACGTTTGGAACGAGAATTCAACATGACCGTCATCACAACTGTGCCTAATGTGTCGTATCATGCGTATACTCGCAAGAAGCCCGATGAGGTGATTCTGTTGAACAACCCCTCTGATCTTCCTGATCCATCAACATTAGATAGAATTGAAGAGCCATACATCAAAGCAACCATAATAACCAAGTCTGATTTTGTTGGAAACGTCATGTCTCTATGTATCGAAAAACGTGGGCAAATCACCAACCAAACATATTTAACCACACAACGTGTAGAACTTAGCTTTGACATGCCGCTTGCTGAGATTGTGTTCGATTTCTACGATCGTCTAAAAACCGTTTCCAAGGGATATGCTTCATTTGACTATAGTCCTATTGGCATGCGCGTATCAAAATTAGTACGTGTAGATGTGCTGCTTAACGGACAGTCCGTTGATGCATTATCAGCGCTCATCCACCTCGATAGCGCACAAAAGATTGGGCGGAAAATGTGTGGAAAGCTCAAAGAGCTCATTCCAAGACAACAATTTGATATCCCAATTCAAGCTGCAATTGGTGCAAAAATCATCTCTAGAGAAACTGTAAAAGCAGTTCGTAAAGACGTAACCGCAAAGTGCTATGGAGGTGACATTTCTCGAAAGAGAAAGCTTCTAGAAAACCAAAAAAAGGGCAAGAAAAGAATGCGTCAAGTTGGAAGTGTAGAAATTCCTCAAGAAGCCTTCATGGCCGTGCTAAAACTCAACGATTAATCTTACGGGTTAAGTGTTTTTGTATTTTTTAAAGAAAGCTATATCTTTAAAAGCACTTAAAATTCAAAAAATTTGAGCACAACTCAATTTAAACGTATTGGTATTGGTGTTGCATTCTCACCAAATCTAAAGGCGAACATCTATGAAGCGGCTAGACTTGCCCTTTTCATGAAAAGTGAGCTTGTTTTGATTCATGTTGGTGAGGAAGATGATAAAAAGAAAGCCATTATTGGTGAACATCTTTCTGCTTTAAAAAAGGATCAACTTATATCAAAAGTTGTTTTTCTGCCTGGAAATCCTGTAGAAGTGATTCTCTTGTCAATACAAAACAACGCCATTGACTTGATGGTTTTGGGGGCGCTTAAGCAAGAAAGTTTTTTTAAATATTACTTAGGGTCAATTGCTCGAGAAATCACCCGCAAGGCCACATGCTCTGTGTTGCTGTTAATCAACCCATCAGTAGAAAGAGTGCCTTGTAATCATATTGTAGTAAATGGTTTGAAAGACCCCAAAACACAAGACACAATACGTCTTGCGTTTTATGTTAGTCATAAATTAAAAGCATCTAAAATAACTGTTGTGGAAGAGGTGGCGCAAGAAGAGGTCAATGTTAAGGTTGATGATGACAAAACATTGCGACAATCTACCATCATAAGAGAGCGATTGATGCATAGAGAAAAGCAAAGGGTAAACAAATTACTTCAAGAGGTTCCTTTAGAACATTCAAAAGACATTACCATTAAGTCTCAGCCTATTTTCGGAAAAAGAGGATACTCTATTGGGCATTATGCACAAGTTGTTCGCGCCGATTTATTGGTTATGAATGCACCGCCAAAAACAAGTTTTTGGGATCGATTGTTTCCTCATGACATAGAACATATTTTAGGAGAACTACCAACCGATGTACTGATTATTAGATGAAGCAAAAAAACAACATAGTCCGCACCATTGCGTCAATCCCAAGAAACCTTTTCTCGGGACTTGTGGTCAGTCTCATCGCACTCCCTTTGAGTTTAGGTTTGGCTATGGCTTGTGATGCGCCACCAATAGCGGGGGTAATCACCTCAATTGTTGGCGGTGTGTTAGTTGCTATTTTTGGAGGAAGTTTTGTAACAATTTCAGGGCCAGGAAAAGGGTTGGTTGGGGTTGTTTTGGTTGCTGTTTCAACGCTGGGCCTAACGAGTACTTATGCTGCTATTATTTGTTCTGGTCTTCTGCTCTTGGTTTTAGGATTTTTAAGACTCGGTAAACTTGCAGATTATTTTCCATCATCAGCAATTCAAGGTGTATTAGCGGCAATAGGGCTTATTATTTTAGGAAAACAATTTCATATCATGCTCGGGAATAAAATTTTGAGAGATAACACCGTAGACTACTTGATTGCAATTCCTGAAACAATAATAACCGCTTTTCAATTATCAGATACGGGGCAGAGAAATGCCGCAATTGTAGGGGTTTTGAGTTTGGCTATTATGGTTTTTTATTCTAAAATAAGAAATAAATACCTGCAGCTTATACCGGCGCCAATGTGGGTTGTCATTTGTTCGGTTGGTTTTAGTTATTACTGTGAATTTATCTTAAAGATTCCTAATCCTATTTCTCCAAAATACATGATGCCTAGTATCCCTAGTTTGTCTGAGGTTATAAATACTCTACCAGAGCCAAACTTTGAAAAAATATACACTTTAGAGTTTATCGGTAGTGTAGTTGCACTTGCATTAATTGCTAGCATAGAATCTCTTTTAAGTATTAAGGCCGTTGACAAGCTAGATCCAAAAAAGAGGCGGTCTAACGTAAACAAAGACATAAAGGCGCTTGGTCTATCTACTGTTGTCAGTGGTTTTTTAGGTGGGCTTAATGTGGTCACGGTAATCGCCCCAAGTTCAGTGAATATTAGCAACGGAGGGTCGAATCGTTTCGGTAACTTTTTTCACGCTAGTTTCTTGGTGCTTTTTATTCTTCTCTTTAGTACAGAGCTTCCAAGAATACCTCTTTCTGCGCTTATGGCTATACTGGTTTATACAGGATATAAACTCGCTGCACCAGAGATGATCAAACGTGTGTTTTTAATTGGAAAAGAGCAAATTATTATTTTTCTTTCTACACTTTTCGTAACCCTAAAAGTCGGTTTGATCTCTGGAATTTTGGCTGGGCTTCTTGCGACCTTTCTTATTCATATTTTTATAAACAAAAGTATTGCGCTTTTCATTAAAAATATCATCAAACCCAACATTTTGATGTACAAAGAAGAAAATGGAAATTATTTCATTAGTGTTAAGCATTTTTGTAGTTTTTTAAACTTCAATAACCTTAAAAACAAATTGAGTGTTATTCCAGAGCAAAACGATGTGATAATTGATTTTTCTATGTGTGAGTTTGTAGATCATTCCGTTATGGAAAATCTTAATGACTATCAAGAGTTGTTTCACAAAAAAGGAGGAAATATTGAAATTATTGGTATGGATATGTTGGATGCTAAATCGGAACATCCTTTTGCTTTAAGGCGTCTTTTGCCAATCCCGGGGCTAATGAATAATAGTAAAACCAAGCGTCAAAAAGATTTAGAACTGGTCGCTTTAAGTTTCAATTTGAACTACAAACCGGAAAGGCAAACTTCTGCTTCTCATTTAGAAAATTTCATGTTTTTTAAAACAAAAAAAATTGAATATACGTACAATCATTTATCTCATGAAAATAGCGGTAGCTCTCTTTTTGATATTACATTTTCTGAGGGAGAGTTTATTGCAAAAGAAGTTGTGCGTTCTACCATGTTATATGTAAAACTAAGAAAAAAAATTCCTCAATTTGCTCTAATTAAAGAAGGTCTTCTAGAGCGATTTTATGCACTAACACGTCAAAAGGATATCAATATCCCCAATCAAAATGACTTTTCAAAACGTTTTTATTTAAACGGAGAAAAACAAAAAGAAATCCAATTCTTTTTCAATGCAGATATTGTTCGTTTTTTTGAAAGTAATGCCTACTATCATGTAGAATCCAATGGGGAGGCGTTAATTATTTTTAATAAAGAAAGAGTCGCTAGTGTTAAAGAAACAAAGCTTCTTCTTGATTTTGGAAGCCGACTAAAAGCTAAAATTGAAGAGCAATGAAACTTTATGTTTTAAACGTTGGAAATTTTAAGCTTGACGGAGGCGCTATGTTTGGAGTGGTTCCAAAATCGATTTGGTCCAAAACAAATCCAGCAGACCACAACAACATGATTGATATCGCTGCACGATGTCTTTTAATTGAAGATGGCAAAAGACTTATTTTGATTGATACTGGCATGGGAGACAAGCAGTCAGAAAAATTTTTTAACTACTACTATCGCTGGGGCGAACAAGGTATTGACCAAGCGCTTGCAAAACACGGCTTCCATAAGGATGATGTAACGGATGTCTTTTTAACTCATTTACATTTTGACCATTGTGGTGGCGGTGTAGAATGGAATAAAAACAAAACAGCTTATCAGCTCACTTTTAAAAATGCCACTTATTGGAGCAATCAAGATCATTGGTTGTGGGCCAAAAACCCAAACAAAAGAGAAAAGGCCTCTTTCTTGAAAGAAAACATTATCCCTATTGAAGAATCTGGTCATCTGAGATATATTGCAAACCCAAAAAGTGATATTTTAAAAAACAGCTCCCTCGGTTTTGACATCTTCTTTGCCAACGGACATACCGACAAACAAATGATTCCAATGATAAAATATAAAGAAAAAACATTGTGTTTTATGGCTGATTTATTACCTACGGCTGGGCATGTTTCTTTGCCTTTTATTATGGGCTACGACACAAGACCTTTGATTACGCTGAAAGAAAAAGAGGTTTTTCTCAATCTAGCGGCAAGTCAAAATTATTATTTATTTTTGGAGCACGACGCTGAATACGAAATCATTACAGTCCAACAGACTGAAAAGGGGGTTCGGCTAGATAAAACCCATTCTTTTAACTCTATTTTTTAAATCATGAAAAACTTAACCGTAAGTCACGCCCTAAGATGCCTCACTCTTTTAGGACTCTATTTGTTTAGTAGCTGTGGGGCTACAGCCCCTATTCTCTCTACGCCTATTGAGAATATTGACCAAACTCCTGTGAAATTCTCTACTTTAACTGAAGAAGAGGAAAAAAACTGGAGTCATTTTGATCTAAAAAAGGACACTATTCCTGGGATTAGTTTAAACCTTGCTTATGAAAAAATCGTTCGACCAAAAAGCAAGACAATAATTGTAGCTGTTATTGATTCTGGCATTGACATAACACATGAAGACCTTCGAGAAAACATCTGGGTTAACCAAGGTGAAATACCAAATAACGGAATAGATGATGACCAAAATGGCTATATAGATGATATAAATGGATGGAATTTTTTGGGAGAAGCTAACAATGAACAATTGGAGTATGTGCGGTTGTTGGCAAGCAAAAATACCTCACACCCAAGATATCGCGAAGCTGAAGAATTATACAATAAAGAAAGGAAAGAATATACAGGCCTGAAACAACAATACACCTCAATTCTAGAGCAAGTAAATACTTCTGAAAAAGCTGTTTTGGACTACCTGAAAAAAGACTCTTTTAGCAAAGAAGATGTGTACGGAATTACCACAAAAGACCCGACACTAAGACAACACCTTAGCATAATAAAGCAATCCTATGGTTTTGGTTATGAATCCATTGATGACCTTAAAAAAGATCTTGAAAAAGATCTAAAATCTTTTAACGAACGACTAGACTACAACCTAAATATTGATTATGATGGTCGATCAATTGTTAACGACAATCCTGACGATTTAAACGATAAAGATTATGGAAACAGCAACGTTATGCCTAAAGAAGGGCGAAGTCATGGAACGCATGTAACTGGAATTATTGCCGCCAAAAGAAACAACGGTGTAGGTATAAATGGTGCGGCTGATAACGTAAAAATAATGGCAATTAGAAACACCCCAAATGGTGATGAGTATGATAAAGATGTTGCGTTGGCGGTCTACTATGCTGTAGATAATGGTGCAAAAGTCATCAATATGAGTTTTGGAAAAGGGTTTTCTGATCATAGCAACTGGGTGAGAGACGCTATCGCGTATGCTGGGAAAAATGATGTGTTGATTGTCGCTGCTGCAGGAAATGACGGGAGTAATACTGATGAAGTCGAAAGCTACCCTGATGATCAAATTGGTAAAGGTCCAGAGGTTTCAGATACTTTCTTAAAGGTTGGTGCTACAACCTATGACTATAGCTCCGGTCTAGTTGCGGTCTTCTCTAACTACGGCAAAAGTAGTGTTGATGTTTTTGCGCCTGGTCAACAAATTTATTCCAGCTACCCCAAGAACAAGTACGAATTTGCCCAAGGAACATCTATGGCGGCTCCTTTGGTGGCGGGTGTGGCAGCTCTTATTTTTTCTCAATACCCAAATTTAAACGCTGCTCAAGTGAAAAAAATCATAATGGAATCTGGATTACCTATTCAAAAAAGAGTGAGTCTTGAAGGCGGGAATGTTGTGGAATTTAACAGCCTTAGTAAATCAGGAAAATTAGTTAATGCCTATAACGCCTTAATAATGGCTTCTAAATATTCAAAATAATTTAATTGCTATGAAAAAAAATGTAATTCTTCTCATCTTAATATTCGGTTATAACTCCATCTTTTTTGCACAAAGAAATAGTGTTAATTATTGGCAGCAACATGTTGATTATGTGATGGATGTTACAATGGATGTAGAGACATTCAATTATAAAGGAACACAAAAAATAGTTTACACAAACAACTCTCCAGATACACTAAATAAGGTGTTTTTTCATTTATATTTTAATGCTTTTCAGCCTGGAAGTGAAATGGATATGCGCTCACGGACAATATCTGATCCCGACAGCAGAGTAATGAACAGAATTCAAAAGCTGTCCGAAAAAGATCAAGGATATTTAGTAGTTAGTGATTTGACTCAAGACGGAAGGGTATTAGCCACAACGGTTGCTGGAACAATTTTAGAGGTTACTCTTGATCATCCTATTACTCCTGGTGGACAAACAACTTTTGAAATGAATTTTAATGGTCAGGTCCCGCTTAATGTAAGACGGTCAGGGAAAAAAAGTGTTGAGGATGTTGCTCTATCAATGGCGCAATGGTATCCAAAACTAGCAGAATACGACTTCGAAGGGTGGCATGCCGATCCTTACATTGGAAGAGAGTTTCATGGTGTGTGGGGGAATTTTGAGCTTAAACTAACTATTGATGGTCGATACATTGTGGGTGGAACAGGTTACTTACAAAACGCTGAAGACATCAAAATTATACCTAAATCAAAGAAAAGAAATAAAAAAACAAACACATGGCATTTCATAGCACCTAATGTTCACGATTTTACATGGGCCGCAGACCCCGATTATATTCATGATCAACTACAAATAGAGAATGGGCCAACGCTACATTTTTATTACAAAAACACACTAGAAGAGGAGTATAAAAAACATTGGCAAGATTTACAACCCATTACCAAAAAGCTTATGGGGTTTTTTAGTGAAAATATAGGGCCATACCCATATGAACAATACTCTGTAATCCAAGGTGGAGATGGTGGAATGGAATATGGAATGTGTACGCTCATCACCGGTAAACGTAGTTTTGGTAGTCTCGTTGGTGTTACGGCACATGAGCTAGCGCATACGTGGTTTCAGTTCCTAATGGCCACAAATGAGAGTAAACACCCTTGGATGGATGAAGGGTTTACAGAATATATCTGTACAATGGCAGAAGCTGAGGTTGTTGGGGTTAATGAAAATAAATATTTTAAGAACGCCTACAAACGCTATACTGATTTGGTTCTTAGTGGAAAAGAGCAGCCACAAAGCACACATGCAGACCGATACCACTACAACTTAGCATACAGCATCTCCTCTTATGTAAAAGGCGCTATCTTTTTACGACAATTGAAATATATTATAGGAGAAAATGCTTTCAAGAAAACACTTAAAAAATACTATGATTTATGGGCTTTTAAGCACCCAACACCGAATGATTTTATTAGATGTGCAGAATTGGCTTCGGAACTAGAACTTGATTGGTATTTGACCGATTGGACAAAAACAAATAATACTATCGATTATGCTGTAAAATCAATTGAGAAAAAAGGACAAAACAAAGAGATAACTCTAGAACGAATAGGAATTATGCCAATGCCTGTTGAAATTGAGGTCACTTTTAATGATGGAAACAAAAAGAGGTTTTACATTCCCATACAAATGATGCGTGGAGAAAAGCCCGTAAAAAAATCCACTAAAATTTTGAATGATTGGGCATGGGCATATCCTACATATTCCTTTATGGTTGAGTATAATCAAGAGATTCAACAAGTCATTATTGATCCTGAACAAAAAATTGCCGATATTAACACAAACAACAATAGCTTAAGCACAGAACAAAGTGAAAAAACTGAAAGGTAAAAAACAAATACAACTGCTGTTTGAAGAAGGCGCTTCTATTAACGATTTTCCACTTAGGTTAATTTACATGGAAAGTCAAAGCTTGGGGTTTGGGGTTTCTGTTGGAAAACGCAACTTCAAGTTGGCAGTGCTTCGAAACCGTATAAAAAGGCAAATGCGAGCAGCGGCAGAACTACATTTTTTTGACTCCATAAAAGAAACCAAAAAACCTTACAACTTCATGGTTATTTACACTGGTAAAAGTATACCGAAGTGGGGTGAAATTGAAAAGAAGTTTAAAGACATCGCTAGAAAGCTAAAGAAGAAAGATTTATGAATCGCTCTTTAATAAAAAATATCGGTTTTACGGTGGTTGTGATTGTCATTACAGTTATACTAACAGGGTTTCGTTACGATTTTTTTGAAATTGCAAAACAAATAGAAATATACAACACACTTTTCAAGGAGATAAATATGGGGTATGTAGACAAAACAGACCCTGCAAAACTTATGGAAGATGGTGTAAAGCATATGCTTTCAGAGCTGGATCCTTACACAATATATAGTAGTGAGCAAGATGTTGAGGATGCTAAAATTTATCGATCAGGTGTTTATGTTGGAATAGGTGCAAAAATGAGAATTATTGACAAAAAACTATTTGTAGAAGAGCCCTTTAAAGGGTTTTCTGCAGATGACGCTGGACTAAAAGCTGGAGATGAAATCATTGAAATAAATGGTATAGCGCTGTCTGAATCTTTTCAACAAGCAGAAATATTACTTAGTGGTAAAAAAAATTCCTCTGTAAGAATTACTTTTAAAAGAGGTGAGAAAGAAAATGAAGTTGAATTAATTAGAAATGAACAAAAACCAAAAGCTGTTCCGTTGTACCAAATGCTTGAGGATGAAATTGGATATATTGCGCTAGATCGTTTCTCGAGAGGGGCGGCACAAGAAATTGAATTCGCCTTAAAGTTTTTGCTTATTGACGAGGTAAAAGGATTAATTCTAGATTTAAGAAACAATCCAGGAGGGTTACTTCAGGAAGCAGTAGAAATTGTTAATCTTTTTGTGCCGAAAAATCAACTTATTGTTTCAACACAGTCAAATATTGAACAATATAACACTCAATTTATCACACAAAAACAACCTATTAGTGAAGATGTTCCGTTGGTCATTCTTATTAATGAACGAAGTGCGTCGGCTAGTGAAATTGTAGCAGGAGCTCTTCAGGATTTGGATCGTGCTGTAGTTGTAGGAAATCGTAGTTTTGGAAAAGGTCTTGTACAACAGCCTAAACCACTACCTTATGGCGCTCAAATTAAAATCACTATTTCTCGTTATTTTATTCCTTCTGGAAGGTGTATTCAAGCTTTAAACTATGGAGAACGATCCGAGAGTGGAAAAGCACAAAGAAGACAGAAAGAGGATTACAAAGCATTTAAAACAAAAAATGGAAGAACAGTGTTTGATGGCGGTGGAATAAAGCCTGACATCTCAACTAATACCGTTGATAGATTTGATATAATTTCCAATCTAAAAAAGGAAAACCTGTTTTTTAATTTTGTTACCGACTATTGTGCAACGAATTCAATTGGTGATTTGGAAAGCTTTGAATTAGATCCGTCAGTTTTTAAAGCATTTAGAACCTTTTGTTTTGCTGAAGGTTTTTCGCTTAATACAAATACAGAAAAACATCTAAAAAAAGCTTTAGACTACAGCGAGGAAGAAGATTTAAATAACTTGAGTGCTTCTTTAGAAAGCGTTCGTAAATCCTTAGAAACAGAAAAAAAATTAGTTTTTAATCAATCAGAAGAAAGGATAATGTGGCAATTGTCTGAAGAAATCATTAAATGTAATTTTTATAAAGAAGGCGTGTATCAATATTCTCTATTAAAAAACAACGCTATTCAGAAAGCAAAATCGGTTCTTAAAGATTCTCAAGGGTATTATTCTCTTTTAAAATAAATTAAATATATTGAGGTATGCCAAAATTTGTTTTCTTTCTAATTTTTAGTTTCAGTAGTTTGATGGCTCAATCAAACCAAAAACATGTGGTTTACTTTGAAACTGATAAATATAAGGTTCTAGAAACCGAAAAAAATAGACTTTTGTTTTTTATGCAAAGTCTTCAAATTGAAAAAATAAAAAGAATATCTATATATGGTTTTTGTGATGACCGTGGTTCAGATCAGTATAATTTAAATCTTTCTCAAAATAGGGCTGATGCTATAAAACAAATTTTTTCATCAACAGGAATAAACGAACAACTTATTAGTAATGTAGACGGAAAAGGAGAAATATTATTAAAAATTATTGCAACTGAAGATTTAAATGTAATTAGAGGTTTAAATAGAAAAGTTGAAATAGAAGTAGAGTACAACATACTTAAAAAAGAAAAACCAAAAGAAGTAAAAGATGACCGAAAAAAACCTATTACTTTAGAAAGCGACTTAAGAGTTGGGGATAAAATTGTTTTAGAAAAAATATTATTTAGAACAGGTTACAGTTATATTTTAAAAGAATCTATTCCTGTTCTTGAAAAAATAGCCAGGACATTACGAAATAAAAACAATGTTTATTTTACTATAAAAGGTCATGTGTGTTGTACAGCACATGGAAGAGACGCAGTAGATAGAGGTACAGGGAAAAGAAATTTATCTTTTGCGCGTGCTCGTTATATTTATGAATATTTAATGAAAAATGGTATTGCTAAAAAAAGAATGAAATACGTTGGTCTAAAACATAAATATCCATTAGGTGGAGATCCTAGATTTGATCGTAGAGTAGAAATAGAAATAACGTATATAAAAGATTAATATTTATTTATGTATCATCGCAATATGAGGAATGCCATCTTCTAGGTAAGATTCTCCTATTGAAACAAAACCTAAAGCTTTATAAAAATTTTCTAAGTAACATTGCGCAGATATTTTTATACTTTTTTCATGTAGTTGATTATAAATAACATCTATAGAAGTTTTCATAAGATCAGATCCATGATTGTTATGTCGTTCTTTTTCTGAAATAACAACTCGACCAATACTTGCTTCATCAAAATAATCTCCTGGGCCAAAAATTCGGGTATAACCAATAATAGATTTATCTTTTAAAAGTATAACATGTAATGCTTTTTGATCTTTATCATCTATATCTTGATAAACACAATTTTGTTCTACAATAAAAACCTCTGCACGGAGTCTAAGAATTTTATATAATTCTAATTTAGAAAGCTCTTTAAAGGATTTTATAACAAAAGATAACATAAAACATAAAATTAATAGCAACTAGAAATTTTATCTACTCTTCGTTGATGTCTACCACCTTCAAAATCTGTATTTATAAAAGTATCTACCATTGTAATTATTTCTTCTTCTGTGGTATACCGAGCTGGTATACATAAAATGTTAGCATTATTATGTTGTTTAATTAGCGAGACAATTTCATTATTCCAACATAATCCTGCTCTAATGTTTTTATATTTATTTGCAGTCATTGCAACTCCATTTGCGCTTCCACATAATAAAATACCAAAATCTGCTTCTTTGCGTTCTACATCTTTTGCTACAGGATGAACAAAATCCGGATAATCTACACTTTCATTATCATCTGTTCCGTGATTTATTACTTCTATATTTTTGGATTTGAGGTGTGAAACGATTTTAAATTTATAATCTGTTCCTGCATGATCATTTCCTATAGCTATTTTCATATATATGTTTAATTAGTTGAAGATGTGTAAACTTACAAAAAAATAAAACTGTTAACTCTTTTATTTATATCCTGTTGATAAATAAACATTGTTTTTAAAAAAAATAATTAGAATGAATAGAATAATTTTATAGTAACCAAAAAATTATATTTTAAAACTTTACTTATCATTTTTAATGAGTAACTTATTTATAAAATATTAAAAGTTATGAACATTATATAAATTCTAAATTTTTGAAATTAACAGATATTATTTAAATAATAAATTAAGTTATTGTGTCTATTAACAAGCAATCATAATAACAAATTAGTTTTTAAAATTTATAAAAAAAAATTGTTTATGATATATAATGTGGATAAAGTTAATTTTAAGCTTACAAAACCCAAAAATTAAAATTGTAGTTTTGTTATAATCAAAAACCTATAATGCAAAAAAAACAAAAAAAATCTAATGCTTTTAAAAAGCATAGTTCTCGCATTCTTTCTATCCTTTATACTTCCTCATCCTTAAACCGCAAACAAATTTCTATGAAGCTTGGAGTACATAATCCAAGAAAAAGAGAAGAGGTTATAGAATGTCTTCATTATTTAATGATTTCCAATCAAATAGAGGAAACTAAACGAGGCGTTTATAAAGTAAAAAAGAAAGATAAATACTATTCTGGTGTTTTTGATCTCAGTTCAAGAGGATCTGGCTATATTATTTCAGATGTGTTTGAAGAAGATGTGTTTATTCCATCAAATAAAACAATGGGTGCTCTTTCTGGAGATGAAGTAGAATTTTATACTTTAAATAGAAAAAAAAGAGGAAGATTTGAAGGAGAAATAACACAGATAATAAAACGCTCTAAAACAGATTACGTAGGAGTTATTCAAATCAACAAAAATTTTGCTTTCGTCGTACCAGACAATAAAAAAATGCCTGTAGATATTTATGTACCATTAAAGAAAATAAAAAATGCAAAAGAAGGCCAAAAAGTTTTAGTAAAAATAGTAGAGTGGCCATCAAAAGCAGAATGTCCAACAGGAAAAGTTATAGAAGTTCTAGGTGATGCTGGAGATCACCAAACCGAAATACACGCTATACTTGCTGCATATGGTCTTCCTTATAAATTTGAAAAAGAAATAGAAGATTTTGCAAATGCTTTAGACACTTCTATAACAAAAGAGGAAATAAAGAAAAGACGCGATATGCGTCAAACATTAACCTTCACTATTGACCCAAAAGATGCTAAAGATTTTGATGATGCGCTATCGTTTCAAGTTCTAAAAAATGGAAATTATGAAATAGGAATACACATAGCAGATGTTTCTCATTATTTAAAAGAAGGAACAATTTTAGATGATGAAGCTTATGAACGGGCAACTTCTGTTTATCTTGTAGATCGGGTTGTTCCTATGCTTCCTGAAGTATTATCCAACAATGCTTGTTCTTTACGACCACATGAGGAAAAATACACATTTTCTGCTGTCTTTGAACTTAATAAAAAAGCAGAATTAATAAATCAATGGTTTGGAAGAACAGTCACCTATAGTGACGCACGTTTCAGTTACGAGGAAGCACAACATATTATAGAAAAACAAGACGCGACAATACCAGAAAATATAGCTTTAAACAAAAAGAAATATACCACTTCAAAACAGATTAAAGATGCGGTATTAAAATTAGACGAATTAGCTAAAATTCTAAGGTCGGAACGTATGAATAATGGAGCTATTTCTTTTGATAAGAAGGAAGTTAAATTCAATTTGTCCTCAACAAATGAACCTCTAAACGTTTATTTCAAAACCTCAAAAGATGCCAACAAACTCATTGAGGAATTTATGTTATTAGCCAATAAAAAAGTGGCTGAATTTATAGGAAAACAATCTCCTAAAAAAACATTTATTTATAGAATACATGATGTACCTGATCAACAAAAATTAGAAAGCCTACAACGTGTTGTTTCTCAATTTGGACATCAACTTACCTTGAAAGATCCAAACCAAATTAGCGCTTCACTAAATAAATTATTAGGAAATGTTGTTGGAAAAAAAGAACAAAATTTAGTTGATACATTAGCTATTCGTTGTATGAGTAAAGCAGAATATTCAACAAGTAATATTGGACATTATGGTCTTTCTTTTGATTATTATAGTCATTTCACTTCTCCTATTAGACGTTATCCAGATGTTATGGCACACCGTTTGTTACAATATTACCTAGATGGAAACAAATCAGCATCTTCAGATGTTTACGAAGAAAAATGCAAACATTCGTCAGCGATGGAAAATTTAGCAACTAAAGCCGAACGAGATTCTATAAAATATATGCAGATCAAATATATGCAAAACCAGAAAGACACTTCTTTTCTTGGTGTTATATCTGGGGTTACAGAATGGGGAATGTATGTAGAAATTATTGAAAATAAATGTGAAGGCATGGTAAGAATAAGAGATATAAGCGGAGATTATTATACCTTTGATCAAGAAAATTATGCTCTTGTTGGCGAGCGCACAAAAAATAAATATCAACTCGGCGATCAAGTACAAGTTAAAGTTAAAAAAGCTGATTTATTAAAACGACACTTAGATTTTATTTTAACCTAAATTTATATATATGAATAAGAAGTTATATTTCATTATGCTATTGTTTTGCACACAATTGTTTGCACAAACATCAACCACAAAAACACTTGGAGAATTCTCAGAACTCAAAGTATATGATCGTATTAATGTAGAGCTCATTAAATCTGATCAAAACAAAATTGTAATTTATGGAGAACATTCCCAAGCTGTCCGTATTATTCAAAAAAACAACATTTTAAAAATCAGAATGAAGTTGGATAAAATGTTTAATGGGGAAGACACAAATGTTAAATTGTATTACACATCTGTCGATAAAATAGATGCAAATGAGGGTGCGATAATAAAAGCAACAACCGAGATTAAACAATATGAAATCATATTAAAAGCACAAGAAGGCGCACAAATATCCGCTACTATAAACACGAAACTCTTAATTGTAAAGAGTATCACAGGAGGAGTAGTAAATACTTTAGGAGAGGCTGTAAACCAAGATGTTACGCTGCGCACTGGCGGAGTTTACAACGGAGGAAAAACAAAAGCACAAAACTCTTATATATTGATAAAAGCAGGCGGGGAAGCCTCTTTGAATACAGAAAACGTTTTGGATGTGAAAATCTTTTCAGGGGGCGATATTTTTGTATATGGAACACCAAAACAATTAAAACAAAATAAACTTTTTGGCGGGCGCATTATTTTTAAAGATTAACTACAAGTGCTAGAAGACATACAAGCAGCCATACCGTTAGGATTCTTTTTATCTTTTATGATAGGGCCAGTATTTTTTGTTCTTTTAGAAACCAGTATCGTCAAAGGATTTAGAGCAGCTGTTGCATTTGATTTAGGAGTAATTGTTGCAGACGTTTTCTTTATTTTCTTGGCATATTTTAGCAGCTATCAGCTTTTAGAAAACATAAGTAACCAACCTGGGCTTTATATTTTTGGAGGTACCCTATTGACTGTTTATGGTGTTGTCATTTTTTCTAAAAAAACCAAAAAAGCGGATTTAGAAACCAACTTAAAAACACCAATTAAAAACAATTATTTTCAATTGTTTATGAAAGGGTTTTTATTAAACTTTATAAACATAGGAGTTTTAGTTTTTTGGTTAGGTATTATTATTGTAGTAGGTCCAAACTTAGACGGAGATGTAAACCGTTTCTTAATCTTTTTTAGCACATTAATTCTCGCATATTTTTTTACAGACCTCATAAAGATTTTATTAGCAAAACGCCTAAAAAGCTACCTAACCACAGGATTGATATTAAATATTAAAAAAGTTTTAGGTATTTTGTTGCTCATTTGCGGCATAACCTTAATAACAAAAGGATTTTTACCTAAGGATAAATTAAACCCAACACAAATAATTGAGGATATTAGATAAAAAAACCACAACAAGGTTGTGGTTTTCATTTTTAGAGGCGTCTAGCGGATTCGAACCGCTGTAAAAGGTTTTGCAGACCTCTGCCTAGCCACTCGGCCAAGACGCCAAAAAGGAATGCAAATTTAAGTAAAAAAACAGGACACACAAGAGAAATAAAAATTAATACCCAAAACAAACAAACAAAATCAACTCTTGAACGCAAAAAAAAGCATACATTTTATTCTAAACCCAATATCTGGTAGAGGTCAAAATTACCTTAATCTCGACCTAATATCATCTGTGTTGAATGATCAAGATTATGAGGTGGTTTTAAAAGTATCACAGCATGCAAATAACATTTCTTCACTTACTAAACTAGCCATAAAAGAAGGCGCTGATATTGTTGTTGCTTGTGGTGGAGACGGCACCATTAACGAGGTTGCCTCACAACTAGTTAACACACAAATACCTTTAGGAATAATAAAATTTGGCTCTGGCAACGGATTGGCTGCACACCTAAATATTCCTGACGAGTTGTTAAAAGCACTAGAAACGATAAAGCACTGTAAATCAATTAAAATAGATGTTGGTGTTGTTAATGAATATTTCTTTTTTAGCAACATGAGTATTGGTGTTGGCGCTAAGGTCATCAACAATTACACAGGTCTAAAAAAACGTCAATTTATTTCATATTTACGCGCAACATTAAAAGCACTGCGGACCAAAACATCGTCTTTAAAAGTTGATCTTGAAATAGGAGATTTTAAAAAAGCAATTACACCTTTTGTTTTATTCATATCAAATTCAAACGAAATGGGTTATAAAATGTCTTTTACCCCTCAAGCTTCTTTACGGGACGGAAAATTAGATGTTGTATTCACTGATCAGCTTTCCTTTCTACAAACATTAACATTCGCCAATCAAATTATTTTTTTTAAAAACAAAAAATTCAAAAAAGCCGATTATTTCTTAACAGAACAAATGCGCGTCACAAATAAAGAAGAAGACCATTTTCTTATTCAACTTGATGGAGAGTCCGTAATTATTGATTCAAAAGAACTTAAAATTTCAGTGAAAAAAGCGGCCCTAAACGTTATTATTCCTGAACTCTAAGTTCGATTTTGCTCTAAAACAACCGTCACCTTTTCGACATCACCACCAATAGGGGGGTTGAGTTTTGAAACAGAAACCCACGCCCATTCAACCTCTGGACAAACCACAAAAATACGGTTTATAATGCGCTGAACAACCGATTCTAAAAGCTTCGACGAACACCTCATCTCTTCTACAACCACAGCGTTTAACGTGACATAATCAACAGTATCAGAAAGCGCATCTGTTTGGGCAGATTTATTAAGGTTTGCGCGCACCGAAACATCAACCCTGTAATTGCTACCAATAATTGTTTCTTCTTCCAAACACCCATGATGTGCAAAAATCCGTATATTTTCAACTTTTATAATTCCCATGCTTTTTTTATTTCCACAAAAGTAACATTTCTCTTAAAGATATATTCACAATCTTTTTAATTGATTAATTTTGTTCCACAACATGTGCTCAACACAAAACGTATGGCGACAAACAGCAACAAACCGCTCAATTTTATCGAACAAATCGTTGAAGACGACCTAAAAAATGGATTGAACCTAGATCAATTACGCTTTCGATTCCCTCCAGAACCAAATGGATACCTTCATATTGGACATACAAAAGCTATAGGCATAAGTTTTGGTTTGGGAGAAAAATATAATGCTCCGGTCAATTTAAGATTCGACGACACAAACCCAACAAAAGAAGAGCAAGCCTATGTTGATGCGATAAAAAAAGATGTTGCATGGTTGGGGTATAAATGGGATAAAGAATGTTTTTCATCAGACTACTTTGATCAACTTTTTGATTGGGCAGTTTTAATGATTAAAGAAGGAAAAGCGTATGTAGATTCACAATCTAGTGAACAAATGGCTGAGCAAAAAGGAACACCAACTCAACCAGGAGTAGATGGACCTTACCGCAATAGAACACCAGAGAAAAACCTTGCTTTGTTTTATCAAATGCGAGATGGTGATCATAAAGCAGGAACACACGTCTTACGTGCCAAAATTGACATGAAGCACACCAACATGTTAATGCGAGACCCTATCATGTATCGTATTTTGCACGCACCACACCACAGAACAGGATCAACATGGTGTATTTATCCAATGTACGACTGGACGCATGGCGAAAGCGATTACATTGAACAGGTTTCACACTCTTTGTGCTCCCTAGAATTCAAACCTCATCGAGAGTTATACAATTGGTTCAAACACTGTGTGTTTACTTATAGCAAAGAAGATTATCCTGCACTTCCAAAGCAACGTGAGTTTGCACGACTTAATCTAAGCTACACCATTATGAGTAAGAGAAAATTACTCAGACTTGTTCAAGAGGGAGTGGTTTCTGGATGGGACGACCCAAGAATGCCAACAATTTCTGGCTTGAGACGTCGAGGGTATACGCCAAATGCCATCAAAAAATTCATAGAGACCATTGGGGTTGCTAAGAGAGACAATATTATTGATGTTTCACTGCTTGAGTTTTGTGTGCGCGAAGATTTAAACAAAACAGCACCCCGAATAATGGCTGTTTTGGACCCTATAAAAATAGTGATTACAAACTATCCTGAGGACGAAACAGAGTTTTTGGAAGCCGAAAACAATCCTGAGGACGAACAAGCAGGCACTAGAAAACTTCCTTTTTCTAGGACACTATACATCGAAAAAAGTGACTTTCAAGAAGAAGCGAACAATAAATACTTTCGTTTATCACTTGATAAAGAAGTGCGCCTAAAGAACGCTTATATTATTAAAGCGAATTCTGTAAAAAAAGACAAAGATGGAACTATAAGTGAAATTCACTGTACTTATGACCCAAAAAGCTTAAGCGGCAGCGGCACACAAGAAAGCCTCCGAAAAGTGAAAGGAACACTGCACTGGGTTTCTGTGGAGCACGCTGTAGAGGCCGAGGTAAGGGCCTATGATCGCCTTTTTTTACATGAAGCACCAGACACTCAAGAGGAAGATTTTATAACATTTTTAAACCCATCCTCGTTAGCTAAAACAACTGCCTTTATAGAACCTAACATTTCTAATGTTAAGCCAAATGACCGTTTTCAATTTCAACGCATAGGATATTTTTGTGTAGATCAAGACTCTACAGACACCACAATTGTGTTTAACAAAACGGTGGGATTAAGAGATAACTGGGCCAAACAAAAAATAAAAGCCAACCCAAAATCAACACAGCCATCAAAACAAAAACACGAACGCAAAGCTATAGATGTTATAAAACAATTAGGTAAAAAATACACTAATTTACCCGAACAAAAACAAATCAAAGTAAAAACGGAAATTCAAGAACTTTCGGCGAGTATTCTTTATGAAGAATTGGCGCCTCTTTTTGGTACTGCCATCAAAAAAGCAGGCACACGTATTGCAGTAATGATTGCTTTGAAAGAACTATTAAAGAATGGACAAGAGCGTAATGCAGTAATCAATGAGTTTATAGAAAAAGCCTCAAAAGACAGCAACGAATTACTGGCTAAAGAGGCGAAAATATAGTTAAAAGTATAAGAGACTACTCCTCTTTTTTCTTCTTCTGGTTTTTCATGGCTTCTCCGATTTGATTGCTGGCCGTAAAACTAGCAACCATATCATTCAACATATTACTTCCGGCCTGAGGAGAATTTGGCAATAAAATTAAATTACTATTAGACTCACCACCAATAGACTGAAGCGTGTCGTAATGTTGTGTTACAACAATCAGCGCAGAAGCTTCTTGAGAATTAATACCCACCTTGTTCAATACTTCAACAGACTCTTCCAATCCACGAGCAATTTCTCGTCGCTGATCTGCAATACCTTGGCCTTGTAGGCGCTTACTTTCAGCTTCAGCTTTTGCTTTTTCTACAATTAAAATACGTGCAGCATCACCTTCAAATTGAGCAGCAATTTTTTCGCGTTCAGAGGCATTGATGCGGTTCATTGCCTCTTTCACTTGCGCATCGGGATCAATATCGGTTACAAGAGTTTTAATGATGTCGTAACCATAATCCATCATCGCTTCGTTGAGTTCTGTTTTTACGGCAATTGCGATGTCGTCTTTTTTAACAAAAACATCATCGAGTTTCATTTTTGGAACCTCGGCGCGTACAACATCAAACACATATGAAGTGATTTGGTCATGTGGGTAATCTAGTTTGTAAAATGCTTCGTATACTTTTTCTCGAATAACTTTGTATTGCACAGAAACCTTAAGCCGAACAAAAACATCATCAAGTGTTTTTGTTTCTACAATAACGTCGAGCTGTTGAATCTTTAAGCTCAATCGACCAGCGATGCGGTCAATTAAAGGGATTTTAAGTTGAAGTCCAGAGTGACGAATGCTTTGAAATTTACCAAAGCGTTCTATTACGGCGGCAGTTTGTTGTTTGACAACAAAAAAAGCGGCAAAAATAATAAGCGCGCCAAAGAAAATAAAGGGGTACATGAAAAGTGACATAACAATTTAGTTTTTAAAGTTGATTTTGTATAAAGATAATAAAAAGGTTTTCAATCAAAGCACAATATGGGCGTCAACAAGCGCAATTCCAGAATTGATTAGGTGACTCAATTTAGGCCTACTCTTAGATATTGAATTTAGGTGGGTTTTAATATTTGAAATCAAGCTATTGCTTTTAGCTAATTCTAAAAGTTCTATCGACAACAACCAGTCATTCTTGTGGTTTTCAATTAAAGTGTGGAAAATCTCGTTTAGGTCTTTATCAGTATACTCAGAGGTTGTTCTATACGTTCGAATACGTTGGTACAGATTTTCTAGTGCTATTTCGTTTTCTGTTTTTTGCACCTTGATGGTTTTTGTTTTAGAAACAACGTACAAATTAGGAAAAGAATTATTGTCAGCAGCACCAGCAAAAGCCGAAACAATACTGTTTCCAATAGCCATATCAAATACACCGTATTCTGGTCTAAAAAGCACTTCGTCCTTGTATGTCACGGTACAGTCTTCAAGTTGAATGACCATTATTTTTCCTTTTACATTTCTTATTCCCGTGATGTTTAGCCCCTCAACCATTATCCCACTTTCAAAGGCAAAGGACAGTCGTTGTCCATCGTATAAATTATACGCTTTTAAGTCAACCGGCGTCATATTTTCAATGGGCAGGTTTACGCTTTTTAGCATACCCAGCGGCGAACTGTAGCCATGTTTGTGTGTTTTTATTCCATGACCAACAAGCTCTTTATCTCTATAAGCCAAAGCGGTAGGCCCTTCGGTTTTAAAATAAATAACGTCACGATCTTCGTTGAGGATAAAATTTGTAAACACTCCAGAAATTTGCAAGCCAGTGCTAAGCTCTATAGTGCCTATCGTTTTTGAGTCAATGAGTCTTTGCAGCCCTTTATATCCCCCTTTACGAATGCTTAGTGTATTTGCAAACTCTTCCAAGACCTCCATTAAATATGCGAAGTCCGGAGTCACGTAAAGTTGGGGTTGGGGTTTAGTAATATCAAACCCCATTTGTGCGACATCTGTTGAGTAAGGAATTTTATTGACCTTACTACTCATACACCACTCACTTTCTCCAATAGAAGACAATAGTCCTGCACCATATATTTTCGGATTATTCATAGGGCCAATTAAACCATATTCTACGCTCCACCATTGCATATTTCTTATTTGTGCCATTTCTGAAAACTCGTGATGCTGCTTTTGGAGGGTGTTGACCTCTTGCTCTGCCGCCCTAATATCCTTTTCATTTACACCGGGCGCTTCTTTCAAGATAGAAAGTTTCCGTACTGCTTCGTAGAGGTCAATATCATATTTAGAGAGAATTGCTTTTGCGCCAATCTCACCTAGTCGTCTTAGAAATTCCGCATAATCAGGGTTTGCAATTATTGGTGCATGACCAGAAGCTTCATGAATGATATCAGGAGCGGGCGTATACTCTATGTGTTCCAATTGTCTGATGTCAGACGCAATAACAAGCACTTTGTTCGCCTGAAACTCCATAAACGCATTTGGGGGGATAAATCCGTCTACCGCAACAGCCGCCCAACCAATTTCTTTAAGGATCCGATTCATGCCATAAATGCTTGGAATGGCATCTATTTCAATTCCGGTTTTCTTCAACCCTTCTAAGTAAGATTTGTGAGCAACATTTTTTAAATGGGTGATATTTTTACGCATCACGTAACGCCAAACCGCTTGATTGATTGGCGTATATTCGTCGTAATTCTGGGGCGCAATAAATTGTTGCAAATGACGCGGAAGTCTTTCTATAACCTCTTCAAAATGAGTAGTATCAGCAACCATAACAGTTTAATTTAGACACAAAACGTAGTGTTTTAGTGTGAAACAAGATTTAAGGATTGCTACTAAATTAATGAATTTTTTAGAGATTTGCCTTAATCTCTAAAGACACCTCTTGTTTTTCTTCGAGCGCTGAGGGGTGGTTGAAGTATACTGTTTGATTGTTGACCTCAGCTTCAATCATGTAATGCGTTCCTTGAAAGAAGCTATGCTTTACATCTGCCTTTATAGTTCCTTGTTTTGAAAATGTAATTTGGTGTGCGTAATAAATGACGCCGTCCAGTATACAGTAATCAGAGAAAAAAGCAGCAACCAATGCATGTTTTGGGGTTTTATAGAGCACCTTAGGAGCTCCTTTAAGAAGCATTTTGCCGTTATGTAGTACCAACATTTGATCTGCAAAAGCCAAAACATCATTTTTGTCGTGGGTTGCTACCACACAAGCAATGTTTTTAGATTTCAAGAACTGAAATAAGTTTTTTCGCAACGACTGTTTTTTAAAGTTGTCAATATGACTAAAGGGTTCGTCAAGTAAAATGACTTCAGGTTGTTTAGCAATAGCTTTTGCTAGAGCTACCCGTTGTTTTTGACCACCGCTAAGTAATTTTACCTTTGTGTTGCTAAATTTCTGAAGCTCAACAACGTCTAGAAGTTCTTTGATGCGTTTTTCTTTTTCTTCTGGAAAAAAATTTGAAAGATGCGTTCCAATGTTTTCACTAACCGTGGTATAGGGCATTAGATCAAATTCTTGTGCCACATACTTCATAAATTCATGTCCAACAACAAGCTTATCTTTTGGTCCTAACACTCGAGATTCATTCCATGAGATTTCACCTTCATCGACATCAAATTCACCGTAAATCAGCTTTAGTAAAGTGCTTTTTCCTGAACCGCTTTCGCCAACAATTGCAACATATTCGCCTTGCTGTACATTAAGAGAAAGGTTGGTTAATGTTTTGCTTTCTCCATAGCTAAAAGTAACGTTTTGAACAGAGAGCATTATGTGGCTGGAGTGAATACATGCTCTACCATGTATTCTGCAATTTGTATGGCGTTGGTAGCCGCCCCTTTTCTTAAGTTATCAGCAACAATCCACATGTTTAAGGTATTAGGCATGCTTTCATCTCTGCGTATTCGCCCTACAAATACGTCATCTTTGTTGTGCGCAAAAATAGGCATCGGATAAGTGTTTGTGTCTGGGTTGTCTTGAACAGTAACGCCAGGCATTTGATTTAGAAGGTTGCGAATATCTTTGAGCTCAAATTCTTTTTCAAACTGAACGTTTACAGACTCTGAATGCCCACCAGCAGTAGGAATTCTTACAGCAGTTGCTGTGATTGCAAAGGAATTATCTCCTAATATTTTCTGTGGCTCTTTGGCCAATTTCATTTCTTCTTTGGTGTATCCGTTATCTAAAAAGACATCACAATGAGGAAGCGCATTTTTGAAAATAGGATAAGGGTAGGCCATTTCATCACTTTTACCATGAATCTCATTTTCCATTTGACGAACCGCTTTTACGCCAGTTCCAGAAACGGATTGATATGTAGACACAATCACACGTTTCATTTTGTATTGTTCGTGTAATGGAGCTAAAGCCATAACCAATTGAATCGTGGAGCAGTTGGGGTTAGCAATAATTTTGTCTTCAGATGTAATAACATTGGCATTGATTTCTGGAACCACAAGTTTTTTGGTAGGATCCATTCGCCATGCCGATGAGTTGTCGATAACCACACAGTCTACTTCTGCAAATTTTGGCGCCCAAATTAATGAGGTCTCTCCACCAGCAGAAAAAATTGCTATATCCGGCTTGAGTTCAACGGCTTTTTCTAAACCAACAATTTTGTATTCTTTTCCTTTGAATGTTACAACTTTTCCAACACTACGCTCAGAAGCTACTGGGATAAGTTCAGAAACAGGGAAGTTTCGCTCCTCCAACAACTTCATCATTATGGTACCGACCATTCCTGTTGCACCTACAACTGCTATTTTCATTTTATGATTCTTAAAATTAGGGTACAAAATTAGTAAATAAGGATTGATTTTTATTTAAATTTTCTTGATAAAAAAAGGGCCTCTAAAGATTTTTATATCAAAAACCAATTATTTTTTTAGTAAATCTCTAATTTCAGACAAAAGTTGGTTGTCTGATGGGCCAGACGGCGCCTCTACTTCCTCCTTGCGCTTTAATGTGTTTATTCCTTTTATAATGAGGAACATAACAAAAGCTACGATGATAAAGTCTATAATATGTGTAATGAAATTACCCCACATGATTGCCGACTCACCCTCAAGCACTCCTTTGCTGTTTATGACGCCTTCTTGAATAATGTATTTTAGGTCTTTGAAGTCCGCTTTAAAAATAAGACCAATTAGTGGAGAAACAATACCACCAGTAAAACTTGTTACCACATCTTTAAATGCGGCACCCATAACAAAAGCAACAGCAATATCTACCAGGTTGCCTTTCATTGCAAATTCTTTAAATTCTTTTAACATAGGTTTGAGATTTGAGATTGAATTATTAAGAACGAACTTATTCAAAACTTAAAACAAAAGCAAATTATTCCGTAATGAACTTCCGTTTCACGCGTTGAGAAATCCCTGTGAGTAGTTCATAAGAGATGGTGTTTGCGTTGCCAGCAAAGGCCTCAGCAGTAGTTTGTTTATCAAACAATACAACCTCATCGCCTTCTTCACAATCAACCTCTGTTACATCTATCATGATCATATCCATACAGACATTTCCAACAATTGGCGCATTGTGTCCATGAACACGAACAGTACCAACACCATTTCCATATTGTCTACCAATTCCATCGGCATGTCCGATGGGCAGTGTTGCAATTCTTTTTGTTTGATTAGCAACAAAAGCTCTGTTGTACCCAACACTTTGGCCTTTTTCAATGGTATGAATTTGCGAAATAATGGTTTTTAGCGCAACAACTGGCATGAATTTACTTTTTCCATCTTCTGTGTTATCATATCCGTATATTCCTATTCCGCAGCGCACCATATCAAATTGTCCTTCGGGGAAATTAATTACACCTGAAGTATTGCAAAGGTGCCTTAAAACAGAGTGTCCGTAGAGGGACTTAAAGTGTTCGGTAATGGACTTAAATTGTTTAATTTGAGCTTGCGTAAAAGAACGCTCATTTGAATCCTCACTTGCAGCTAAGTGCGAAAAAATAGAGGTTACCGCAATAGATTTGTTTGCCTTAATAACATCTATTACTTCTGTTAATTCAGTACTTTTAAATCCAAGCCTATTTAGCCCAGTATTGAATTTAATATGAACAGGATAATTCTCTCGACCATTTGAATCAGCGACTTTAGCAAATGAATTAAGGGTGTTGAAACTATATAAGCTAGGTTCGAGATTGTAGTCTAAAATAAGCGGAAAATTTATGGGCTGAGGGTGAAGGACTAAAATGGGAGTTTTTACCCCCGCTTCTCTAAGTTTTACACCTTCGCGAATGTATGCTACGGCAAAATAATCCACACCTAAAGTTTCGAGAAATTGGGCGATTTTTACAGCATCACTACCATAAGCAAATGCTTTAACCACAGCGAGCAACATGGTGTCTTTCTTTATTTTTGCTCGTAGCAACTGAACGTTGTTCTTCAGTGCAGAAAGGTTAATTTCTAATATTGTTTCGCCCACCACAAGAGTTAGTTTTTAGTCTTCTTAGCCGCCACACTTAAAGGGTCTACAACCTTTATTTCTTTGATTTTTTCTTTAGTCATGGCCTTGTAAAAAGCGCTCCGGCTAAGCGGCTCATATTCGTTTACTTCCCCTAAAAGAACTAATTTATCGTCATTTGATTTTCGAAAACTATACTGCGCCAAATTCCCCGTCCTTGTACATACCGCATGAACTTTAGTGACATACTCTGCAGTGGCCATAAGATTTGGCATGGGGCCAAATGGGTTTCCTTTAAAATCCATATCCAAACCAGCAACAATAACACGAATGCCTTTATTGGCAAGTGCATTACACACGCTCACAATTTCATTGTCAAAGAACTGCGCCTCGTCTATACCCACCACATCACAACCATCGGCAAGAAGCGGAATATTGGATGCAGCAGGGACGGGAGTAGAACGAATTTCGTTGGCATCATGAGAAACTACACGATCCTCTTCGTAGCGAACATCTATTGCAGGTTTAAATATTTCGACTTTTTTCTTTGCAAACTGTGCGCGTTTAAGACGTCTAATCAGTTCTTCTGTTTTTCCAGAAAACATTGATCCACAGATGACTTCAATCCATCCAAATTGTTCTTTAGGGTTTACTGTATTTTCAAGAAACATTTTGTAATTTTAGCGCAAGCAAACAATTTTGATTGCTTGTAATAAATGTGATGTAAATTTACTAAAAATAAAAGCACAACTCTAAAACTTATTCAACCGCATTAATTTTTTTTAAAAATGAAAAAGAAACTCGAATCCGAACTCATAAGTATAGCACATAGAGTCTTGAAGCTTACAGGGAAAGAGGACTTGTCCAAAATGCAACAAGAGGTTGCTTTGTTATACCAAAAGATTTCAATTTTGAATTTTTTAGACGCGCAGTTCAAAGGTGCAATTCCGGAGAACATAGCAACAAACGCTTCTTTTTTTGATGCTCTAGAGGGCGCTTTCAACAACAAAATCACAGACTCTGTTGAGGTTGATGAGAAAGTTTATGTGAATATTGACAATGAGGAAGAAGAGGCCATTATGGAGCCTGCCATTGAAAAAATTAAAGATATTGTTGCTCAAATGCCTCAAGAAACCGCTGTGGTAGATGATTTAGTGGACGAGATAATAGAATCTCCAGAGCCTGTAGAACAAGACTTATCAGCGTTATCGCCAAGTTATAACCAACTTCCTATTTTTGCGCCTGTAGAAGAACAAGAACAAGAATTAGCGTCTGACCCGCCAGCATCTCTGAACGACAAATTGAAACCTACTGGTTTTCAAATTGGCCTCAATGATCGATTAGCATATGTCAATCATTTATTTGAAAACAACAATGAAGATTACGACCGAGTGATGTCTCAATTAAGCACTATGGATTCTTTTGAAGAGATTTCAGATTTTATAGAAAACATCATAAAGCCAGACTACAATGATTGGAAAGACAAAGAAGATTATGAAACTCGTTTTTTGGAAACCATAGCACAAAAGTTTACTGCTTAGCAACATAGGTTATTGTACCAGAGCGCCTGAGTGCACGAGTGTTCTCTTTTCTTTTTGTTTTTTGTGGACGAATTTTTCTATTCTTCGGGTTTGTTTTTTCATTTTCAGATGCTCTCATAAATGTAATATAACTGCGTCCGCTGTACTCATACGTTTTTCCAGAACTTGGATGATATAGCCGGATAAGTTCATCATTAATTACAGATAACTCAAGGAAATCCGCATCATAAAAATCATAATCAAGAGTAAGCTTTTTCGAGTCGCTTCCTGATATAGTTTCTACAGTGTAACTCCCGGTATAGTCCCACTGAATTTGATCGGCATTTCCAATATTCTCGTCTATTGAGCTTTTGAATAGATTCGAGCTGTTTTCATTGTAGAAAAACAGGTAGTTTTCATCATCAAGTTCTGTTTCTTCGCCTTCCGTGCTTGTAAAGGTGTTTTCCCAGGTTTTGTATTCTTGAAGGAAATAATCTATATTTTCAAAAAATACAGAGTCATAATCAAACTCATTACGCTGATAACCGTCTAAAAAGTAAGACGTGTCATTTGCGGGGTTGTAAAGTTCTATAGACGATGTACTTTCTTGATAGACTTCAAAGCGTTGATGCCCCTCTAGATCGTGAAATATATCCAAAACAATTCCGCCTGTATCATATTCACCAATAGATATTCCAAAACCATTGCCACGATCCCCGAACCCCACTAGATTGTTGTTTGCATATAGATTTCCATTTAAAAAGGAGAGCGTAAAAGCCATTTCTACAAATAACGTTTGACCATTCCCCAACGTGCTTTCAAGATCTACGTACCAAAGCTCGTACTGCCCTAAAAGTTGCTCAAGAGAAATGTTAGTGTTGTTCTCGGTAGACGCATGGACTTCATCATATCCACAAGACCATAAAATAGAAATTGAAAAGGTAGCGATAAGAAAGAATTTTAGCGTTTTCATAATGTACAAGTTTTAGTTATGGATGTAATTTCAAAATACGTGCCAAAAGCACATTGTATTGATTTTGAATAAATTAGAGGCATTAAATTTTTATTACTTTTGCTCAGAATAATTTAAGTTTATGGCTTCAGAATTAAAATATGCAGTTTTTGGAAATGGTAGTTGGGCAACAGCAATTGTAAAAATGTTGTGCGAAAACTCTACTTCTGTTGGATGGTATGTTCGGAAACCAAAAACAATCGAGTATATTCTAGAAGAGCAACATAATCCATCTTATTTAAGCTCTGTTGAATTTGATGTCCATCAATTGAAATTAAGCTCAGACATAAATGAAGTAGCTGCGTCTGCCGATGTGCTTGTGTTTGCGATTCCATCGGCATTTATGTATGCTCAATTACAGCACCTAAATGTTGATATTTCAAGCAAGATTATTTTATCGGCCGTTAAAGGAATTATTCCAGAAACGGGATTGCTTGTTGGAGAACATTTCCATCAACACAGGGGGGTGCCATTTGATCAGATTGCTGTTTTGGCAGGCCCATGCCATGCCGAAGAAGTAGCACTTGAGCGTCTTTCGTACTTGACTGTAGCGTGTACAAACAAAAGCACAGCGAGCGCTATAGCAAACCAGCTTTCGAGCCATTATATTCAAACAAAAACTCATGATGACGTTATTGGTGCTGAATATGCTGCAATGCTAAAGAATATTTATGCTATTGCCGCAGGAATAGCGCATGGATTGGGTTATGGGGACAATTTTCAAAGTGTTTTGATGAGTAACGCCATACGAGAAATGAAGCGTTTTATAAAAAAGGTATATAAAATGAAGCGCAAAATTAATGAGACTGTTTATCTGGGCGACCTCTTAGTCACAGGGTATTCTACGTTTTCACGTAACAGAATGTTTGGGAATATGATTGGTAAAGGGTATACTGTCAAATCGGCCCAAATGGAAATGAACATGGTTGCTGAAGGGTATTATGCGACAAAGAGCGCTTATGAAATTAATAAAACTCATGAGAAATCGGCAAAAACACCAATAATTGATATGGTACATGACGTGCTTTATCGTGAAAAAAACCCAAAAAAAGCACTTCAAAATTTAGCCGAAAAACTAGATTAAAAACCGAACCTAAAAAGAGCTTTTAAATTGCTCTAAGAAACGAATATCGTTTTCACTTAAAAGCCGAATGTCGTTTATTTGGTGCAACAACAACGCAATGCGATCGATTCCCATTCCAAAAGCAAAGCCAGAATATTCTTTTGAATCTATCCCACAGTTTTCTAGAACATTGGGATCCACCATTCCACAGCCCATAATTTCTAACCATCCCGTGCCTTTTGTCATTTTGTAATCCGTCTCTGTTTCCAAGCCCCAGTACACATCTACCTCAGCGCTTGGCTCAGTGAAAGGAAAATAAGATGGTCTTAGACGAATTTTTGATTTACCAAAAAGTTCAGTTGTAAAATATTGAAGCGTTTGTTTCAGATCGGCAAAGCTTACATTTTTATCAATATAAAGCCCTTCAACTTGATGAAAAAAGCAGTGAGATCGCGCAGATATAGCTTCGTTGCGGTACACTCTTCCTGGTGAGATGGTGCGGATAGGCGGCTTGTTGTTTTCCATGTAGCGCACTTGAACAGAACTTGTGTGTGTACGCAACAAAATATCAGGATTGGTCTGCACAAAAAAGGTGTCTTGCATATCTCTTGCCGGATGGTGTTCCGGTAAATTTAACGCTGTAAAGTTGTGCCAATCGTCTTCTATTTCAGGGCCTTCGCTGACGTTGAAACCAATTCGTGAAAAAATATCAATAATTTGGTTTTTCACTAAAGATATAGGGTGTCGTCCACCAATATGAATAGGGTCGCCAGGGCGTGTCAAATCTCCTATGTTAGATTTTTGAGCAGAAGCAACATCTAAAGCAGCTTTGAGAGAGTTTACTTTCTCTTGAGCGGTTGATTTTAATGTGTTTATAGCTTGACCGTATGCTTTTTTTTGTTCATTAGGAACAGATTTAAAATCAGCAAATAAATCATTCAACAGCCCCTTTTTTCCTAAAAATTTGATACGGAAAGCTTCAAGTTCAGAAAGAGAATCTGTTGTAAAGCTGTTGGCTTCGTCAATTAAATTTTGAATGCGGTCAATCATGGTCTAAAAATAAAAGCCAAATTTAAGAAATCTTAGCTAATAAACTTCTGTTCGAGAAAATAGTTTACAATTGCCTCTTTCATCAAGACGCTTTGTTCTCCAGCTTTCAAATTGGGTAATTTCGCTTTTATTTGGTAGTGTGGCCAGCCATCTTCATCAACATAATCCAAATCGTAGTAGCCATAAGGCGCAAGAAGGCGGCAAATGGCAATGTGCATCAAATTTAGTTTTTCATCTTTTTTGAAACCCCTGTGTAGTTGCCCAAGTTCTTGTACTCCAATAAGATAGATGATTCCATCAAGGTCTAAAGACGCACCATCAGCAAAGCGTGAAGAGAGTTTCTCTACAAGGGTATTCCATCGTTTTTTTAATTCTTCGTCTCTTGCCATAATTTATTTTGTAAATTTAGAGTCTAATTTTCATTTAGGAAATATTAACTCAAATTATTTTTATGCCTGTAATTGACATTGTTTTAGGCGCCTTGATTATCTATGGTGTTGTAAAAGGATTTTTCAAGGGACTTTTTGTGGAAGTTGCTTCGCTTCTGGCTTTAATCCTAGGTGTTTATGGTGCGGTTCATTTCAGTAATTATGCTTCAGAATTTCTTTCAAATTATGTTGATTGGTCTGAAAAAACAATGAACATATCCTCATTTGCCACAACATTTGTGGTTATTGTTGTTGTAGTTTCCCTTGCAGGAAAGGCCTTGACCAAGCTTGCAAATTTTGCTGCTCTGGGGGTTATTAATAAGTTTTTGGGCGCTCTTTTCGGGGGTTTAAAAATAGCCCTAATCCTTTCTGTTGTTCTCTTAGTTTTTAACCGCGTCAATTCTACCCTTGATTTGATTTCCGAAGAAGAGTTAGAATCTTCTGTACTTTACGAACCAGTTGGCGCTTTAGCACCAATGATTTTACCTCAATTTCTTAACGAGGACAAAACATTGGATTTTCCTGATTTTGATGCTCTAGAACAAGAATAAAATCACTCTGACAGCGATTTTAAATATGCTTTAAATGAGTCGTAAATTCGTTCCTCAGGGATAAAGTCTGGGATGATATCGATACGTTCCATCATGTATCTTGGCTGTTTTAGGAGCCCCACAAAAATAACATCGACTCCTTTGGCTTTTAAATCTTGAAGCGTATCTTCCATAACATATAAACCTGATTGATCCATATATTGCATTCTACTTAAACGAATGACGACAGTCTTAGCTGTATCAGGAATTTGTTTGTAGAGTTGTTGAAATTCTGCGGTAGACCCAAAAAATAAAGGCCCTTTTATGTGTTTTATAAACACCTCATTTTTTAATTTTTTTGGAAATCCTACCTCATCTGGCCACGCTTCTTCTTTCAGCACATCAACTTCGGAGCGCTCTGCAGTGAGGTCTCCAATAAGCTTCATAAACATCAAACACGAAATAAGTAATCCAATCCCAACGGCAAAAATTAAATCCCAGAACGTCGATAACAGCAACACAGTGATCATAATGAGGACTTCTGAACTTAATTTAAAAGGCCCTAATGCGATGTCTTTAGGTAAGATTGGAATTGCTTTAAGTCCTTTGTAATCCATCACACCAATTCCAACAGTGATAAGTATTCCTGAAAGTACTGCAGCGGGAATTTTTGAGGCAATTGGCCCTAACGCTAAAAGAATAAACAACAGTAAAACGCCAGCAATCATTCCGGATAATCTTGTTTTCCCCCCAGAGTTGATATTTACAACTGTTCGTATGGTTGCGCCTGCACCTGGGATTCCCCCGAAAATGGCAGCGATACTGTTTCCTATGCCTTGACCAACGAGTTCTTTATTGGGTTTGTGCTTAGTTTTGGTCATGTTATCTGCGACGACACTCGTTAGTAACGAATCAATTGCTCCTAAAAGGGCCAAAGTAAGTGCCGTTAGTACGTACGGGCTAATGTTTCCTGCTTTGAAATTAGAAAACATTTCAAGCTGGGGGACAGGAAGCCCTTCAGGAATCCGTTCAATCGGCTTATAATCTAACCCAAAAGCAATGGCTATTCCTGACATAACTACAAGCGCTACAAGGGTGCTTGGCACGGCTTTAGTGATGCGTTTGAAACCATATATGATAATAATAGTGCCAAGCGCTAAAAGCAGTTCTAACCAATTTATATTTTTTATTGCTCTGGGCATAACTTTTATTGCGCCAATAGTTCCTGAAGCCTCCTTAGCTGCTAATGTTTCGGACTCTCTAAGGATATCAGCTTTTGTAATTTTATTGGCACGATTAATTGTTTCCTTAAAATCTTCCAGAACAAGTATCCCTTCTCCTGCTTCATCTCTGAGGATGTTTTGAAGAATGATTTCTTCGGCCTGTGGTTTAAATTGATTGACATATTCCAGGTCTTCTTTTGGGTTATACCCAAGAGAAGGAAGTATTTGAGTTAAAAGAATAATAACTCCAATTGCTGTCATGAATCCAGAAACTACAGGGTATGGAATGTATTTTATGTATTTTCCAAGCCCTAGAAAACCTAATCCAATTTGCATCAAACCAGCCAACAAAAACACCATTAAAATAGACGGAAGTGCTTTGTTTACATCACCATCGTTTGCGGCAACAATTCCTGCAATAACAACCATACTCACTGCGGTCATTGGTGCTGTCGGACCAGAGATTTGGGTATTTGTGCCGCCAAAAAGAGCAGCAAAGAAACTTATAAAAATAGCACCATAAAGACCGGCGCTAGGGCCGAGACCAGATGAAACACCAAATGCAAGAGCCAAAGGCAATGCGACAATCCCAGCGGTGATTCCACCAAAGGCATCTCCCTTTATATTTGAAAATAGGTTGCTCATTTTTAATTATTTGATAATAAAAATAAGGAGTATTTAAGAAAATCAAAAAATTATAACAAAAAAATTATAAAAAACACAAATTACAGCTCTTTAAAAGCATCATTGAGCACCCAGCCAACTTTACCGTCTATTAGTTTTATTTTTGACCATGTGTCTTTATAAACTTCAAGAATTTGAACTTTTGTCCCTTCGTGAAGAATAAAGGCAGTATCGCTTTTTAGATTGGGCTCACTTTTTATTGAAACTTCTTGTGAAAATATGACGGCAAAACGATTGTGATCTAATTCTTGTTTTTTGTTGAGTAAACTAAAAGTAGAGATAAGCACTAAAATTAAAACTAACCCAAGAATAAAAAAAGTTCTTTTGCTCTTTGTATTCTGCATAAGGTAATAAGAAATAAAACACAAAACGATCATACACATTAATAAAACACACAAAACGGCCCAAGCATCAACATGAAAAGAATGTGCGATTTTGTTGAATAGTTTTGTCATTTTCATTTCTGGAACCACATCAAATTTATCTACGGTCATTTGCTCAGCAAAACTTAAGTTGTTTAGAATGTCTTGATCTCCAGGAGAAAGTTTTAGTGCTTTTTCGTAATGATATATACTCGGAGCAATTTTATTTAATTTGTAATAGCAATTGGCCATATTGAAATACAATGCGCTAGAGTGTAAACCATCATTTATTATCTGTTGATAAACAGAAATTGCGTTTTCATATTTTCCACTATTATAGAGCGTATTTGCTTCATCAAATAGTGAATTTTCCTGAGAAAACCCCAGAAATCCAACAAGCCAAAAGAGAAGAATATGTTTTTTCATATCACTTTAATTGTTTGTCTAAGACGTTGATTACCTTAGCAGCTTTTTTATAATCTCGTTCCATATCTGCTATCTCAAGCGGCGTATATCGCGCGAGTTCGCACGACTCAAGTACATTTAAAAACTGTTCGATCTGCAGCTTGTTTACCGATTTTTTTACTAGAAGTAGTTTTATTTTTTCCTTACTAAATTCGCTTGTTTCAATTTTTAATTTTGATTTGAGATAGTTGTGTAATGCACGTTCCAATGCCACATAAAATAGTTCTTTTTGTCCAATTGCTTTTTTTGCACTGCCTAAATATTTTCGGGCAAGTTTATTGGTTTTTCTAATCCTGTTCCCTTCCACATCTAACGCTTTTTCACCTTGTTTTTTAGAAACGACAATCACCAAAGGAATTAACAGTAAAGGCCCTAAAAATAGGCACCAAAACAAGCTAGTGTTATAGAACGAATGACGAACAATGGGCTCTAAGCCACCATCAGACTTAAAGGATGAAAATTGTTTTGACAAAGAAGCGACATTAGTTTTTTGTGTTGTATTCTGGGGATTTCCGGTAAAGTTCTGCCCGTTGTCACGAGCAACGGAAATAATTAATTCTTTCGAGGTTAAAGTTTTATATGTTTTCGAGTTTAAATCAAAATAAGAAAAAGAAACTGTTGGAATGGGGTATTGCCCTTGAGCATTTGGCACAACGGTATAACGATCAGAAATACTTCCCTGCATTCCAGAAAGCTTTGTTGACACTTTTTCGGAGTGCTCTGGTTCATAAACTTCTAAAGCACTTGGGAGGTTGGGTTTTGGGAGTTCAAATAACTTTAGGTTGCCTTTGCCAGACACTTCGATTGTCAAGTCAAATGCTTCTGTTGTTTTTAAAGTGTTTTTGTTGGATTTGATGTCAAAGTCAAAACTCCCTACAGCTCCAGAAAAATCTATTGGTTTTCCATCTACGGGGAGTGCTTTCACATTAATTGTTCTTTTTCCTGCAGTCACAATTCTGTTGGCTGTTGAGGTCATTAATCGTCCAAACACATCGCGACGTCGGGAGGGTACTTCGACAAGCACATCCAATGTGAGCGGCTCGATGTTTAATTTCCCAGTTTTTTGGGGATAAAGAACAGTTTTTTTCAAAATAACATAGCGGTAGTTCTCTCCTTTATATTTACCTTCTTTAACTTTCAAGCCCTTAACTTCAATGTTTTGACTCCAAAAATCATTATATCTCGGGCTGTCCAATTCTGACCAATTTCTAACGCCTGTGTTTTCGGCCACATAAAGCTTGTATACAACGCTTACAGGTTCGTTCAAATAAGGGCTTGCTTTGGAAACTTCTGCAACCAAATGAATACTTTCAGAGGCAATATAATTTGGGTCGTTTGGGTCTTTCGGAACATCAACTGCAGAAGCAACAGTGATTTTTAAGGGTGAAGTTTTATAGATTTCACCATTAATTTCGATACGAGACTGCCCAATGGTAAATTCTCCTTTTTTGGTTGGGGATAAAAAATATGTGTAACTCTTGGAAAAAGAGCGAACACCATTGATCCATGAGTTGTTTATAGATTGACTAGGCCCTCCGACAACTTTAAAATTTTCAAAACTAGGTGGTGTAAAATTATCGCCATCTTCATTCATAGTAAAGTCAATGCGTAAGCGTTCATTTATACCAAGTTGTGTTTTGCTTGGTTTTGCTTGAAAACTAACTTGAGCTGTTGCGTAGTTCGAAAGGAAAATAAAAAAATAAAGTAACTTAAATTTCATGATTTACCAATCTTTATCTGTTTTTATTTTTACGCCTTTAGTTTTGGTAGCGTTCATTTTTTCTTGAACCTTTTTTTCTTCATTGTTCATGGCCTCCAAAAGGTTTTTTACTTGTTGCGGCGACAATTTTCCTTGTTGATTTTTTTGGTTAGGATTTTTTTGATCTCCTTCTTCGTCATTTGGCTTCCCATTATTGTCCTTTTGATCAGAATCGTCCTTAGGATTTTTGTCTTTATCACCTTCGTCTTTGTTTTGTTCGTTTTTGTCTTGTTGTTTTTCGCTGTCTTCTTTTTGATCTTGATTCTCTTTGTCTTTTTCCTTCTCGTCTTTTTGATCGTCTTTTCCGCCACCGCCTTGTTCTTTGGCGCACTCTTTGGCAAGGGCTAGATTATATCGAGTTTCTTCGTCGGCAGGGTTGTTTCTTAGCGCATTTTTGTAGGCCTCTACAGCTTCTTTGCATTTTTCACCTTGCATAAGTGTGTTTCCAATGTTGTGGTATGCAGCATGTTTTTCTTTTTTATTTCCGTTTTCAGCGGCCTCAATAAGTTTTGCAAGCGCTTCGTCATAAAATCCTGATGTATAGTAAGCATTTCCAAGGTTGTATGAACTTTTTGCGTTTGTTGTCTTTTTTGAGATTCCTTTGCGGTAGTATTTTTCTGCTTCAATGAAATCTTTTTCCAAAGCAACATTCCCTTGGTATACATAATCATCCGATACAATTTGAAGTTTATCTTTTTGCTGTGCATAAGAAAAATGCGTAGCCATAACTACAAGTAACATACTCCACAAAATAGGGCTGAAACCAAATGGCACATGTGTATTATTTGAAGCGGTTATTTTCATAGGTTTTCATTAAATAAGTTCAAGCGTTTGAGCCAAGCCGTTTTTCGTTCTAAAAACAAGACATCCAAAATTAAAAAGAAAAGTCCTAACCCCAAAAACCACTGAAATTGATCTTCAAACTCTGCAAATTCTTTGGCTTCAAATTCTTTTTTATCCATTTTATTCAAAATGTCCCTTATTGTTTCGGTAACCTCGCTTGTGTTTTTACCATCAACATATGTACCATTTGCCTCTTTGGCAACCTCCGCGAGAATTTTTTTATTCATTTTAGTGATGACTGTTGCGCCATCCTGATCTTTTTTGTAACTCATGACAATACCATTACGCTTGAACGGGATAGGTCCTCCTTTTTCGGTTCCTACTCCGATGGTGAATATTTTTATACCTTCTTCTGCAGCAGCTTCGGCTACATCGAGACTTAAATCATTATGGTCTTCGCCATCTGAAATAATGACCAAAACTCGATTTGTTTGCTCTTCGTCATTGTAATAACTCCGCGACAATTGAATTGCCTCATCAATGGCTGTACCTTGCGAAGACAACATCTCTGTGTTGATGTTTTGTAGGAACATTTTGGCCGCAGCATAATCTGTGGTAATGGGTAACTGAGGTACGGCCTTTCCTGCATAAGCAATGATGCCAACACGGTCACTTACAAGATTATTGATAATCTGTGTGGTTAGTTGTTTTGCTTTTTCAAGGCGGTTTGGCGCAATGTCTTCGGCCAGCATACTTTTGGAAACATCTATAGCAAAAACAATATCTACCCCTTCACGTTTTACGGTTTCTAAAGACGTACCAATTTTTGGATTGACCAAAGCGACAATCAAACAAACGAAAGCCAAACCTAAAGTAATGAACTTTAAAACGGATTTGAATAAAGATTGGTCTGGGCTGAGACGTTTCAATAGCTCTAAATCAGAGAATTTACGCTTTGTTCTTTTTTTCCATAGTTGTGTCCAAAGAAACAGCAGGAACATTCCTAGCAGCACAAATAAAAGCCAAAACCATATGTCTTCTTCTAGTTGAAACATAATTATATAAAACTTCTTAAAAGGGTATGTCGAAGTAAAAATTCGATAACCAGCAAAGCGAGCGCAAGCAATACTAGTGGCCTAAATTTTTCTTCATAATTATAATATTTAAATTCTTCAATTTCTGTTTTTTCTAACTTGTCGATTTCATCATATATTTCTTCAAGTTTTTTATTGTTGGTTGCTCTAAAGTACTTTCCGCCTGTCGCGTTGGCAATTTCTTTGAGAAGCTCTTCATCAATTTCGACTTGAATTCTTGAATACTGAAACACTCCATTATTGATTGCCACAGGCGATAGTGCCATACCATTACTCCCCAGACCAATGGTGTATGTTTTTATACCATATTCTATAGCAAGCTCACTTGCTGTTTGTGGGTCGATAAAGCCAGAATTATTAACGCCGTCGGTCAATAGGATAATGATTTTACTTTTTGCTTTACTTTCTTTTATGCGGTTTACTGCTGTTGCAAGCCCCATACCAATTGCAGTACCACCAGTGATGATGGTGTTGTATTTGATGTCGCTTAAAGACTTTAGTATTATGCTTTTGTCGCTTGTTACTGGGGTTCTTGTGTAGCTTTCTCCGGCATATTCTACCAAGCCAATACGATCATTAGGTCTACGAGTGATGAATTTACTGGCAACTTTTTTAAGCGCTTCCAGTCTATTGGGCTTTAAGTCTTTGGCAAGCATACTTGCCGAAACATCAATAGCCATTACAATATCAATACCGCGTGTTGTTTTTGTTTTTGTTGACACATCAACAGTTTGAGGCCTTGCCATTGCCACAATAATTAACGCTAAAGCCAATACGCGTAACGCAAAGAGGCCATGCTTTAAAAAGAGCCATAATTTATTGCCCTTTAACAGTCCTAAGCTGTTTGAAATTTCTAAAACAGCCGTTTGCTTTTTATGCTTTGCGATGTACCAGATGAGTAGTGCTGGCACTACCAAAAGCAACCACAGTAATTCTTTATGTGTAAATTCTATTCCTTGCAGCATTAGTTGTCTTTTAGTTTTATAAGCTCTACAGAGTCTAGAATACGATTTGCTATTTCGTTGGCATAAATATCATCGGTTTCCCATATCATGATAAGTTGTTGTAATACTTTTGGTGTTGAAAACCCTAAGATTATAAAATTCGCATCAACGAAACCATTGGATTCAAATTTTAAACTTGTTGTTCCATAAGTTTTTATTCCTTCTTGCCCGTTTGGCGTGATAAATTGTTCACTTCTCGGAATGATGTTTGTCCCTCCTTTTTTCTCTAACGCATCAAGTTCTTGATTGGCTATTTTAAGTAAGTCTAAAGGTTCTGAATCAGAGGTGTTAGTCTCAGCATCAGCAGTAGTTTTTGAACTCTTTACAATAATTTCTAAAGGAACATTTTTGGTTTTGTAACTAAAAACCTTTGTATCTAAATTAGTATTGTTTGATGAAGCCTCCTCTTGTCGTTCCAAAACTTCTGGAGTTTGTACAATTATTCCTGGCGCACCATATTCACTTGTTACCCATTCATTGGTATCCAAAAGCAATTTGCTAGGGTGTCGCAATAAGGAGTCTTTAACCTCACGAAAACCATAATGCAAGCTCAGACCAATAAAAAGAATAACTAAAACAACGGCGAAACCAATTCCAGCTATGGTAATTTTTTTACGCTTTCGTTTTTGTTCGAGTTCCTTTTGGTATGCCAAATCTTTTAACAACTCTTCTTCATTGGGTTCGGGAAGTGCCGCTTTTACATGGTCGATTTCTTTTTCGATAATATGTTTGTCCATTCGTGCAATTTCAAAATCAGGTTTTGATTTTGCGAACTTTACAAGATCTGCACGCTCAAGTGTGCCTTGGATATTTTCGATTGTTTCTTTGTGTATTAAAATTTCTTTGGCGTCTTTAAGAATATTTAGTCTAACAATCAATTCTTCTGTCGTGCTTTCTAGGGATTGATCGTATACTTTTTCGTTGAGGTATTTACGGAGAATAAATGTAAGCTCTGAGTAGAATTCTTTGACTTTTTGATACTCAAAATATGTTTGTTCATCAAGCTTTTCAAGGGCAAGTTTTGCTTGTTTGTAAGGGGGTAGTGCTGCTATTTTTTCTTCCTCTGTAAGAATCCTTTTTCTAAAAACCCCCCAATAGATAATCCCTCCGGCAGTTAGAGCCAAAACCACAACAATCCACCAAAACTTGCCCCAAAATGAAGATTGTTTTTGAACGTTTATTATGGGCTTAATCTCATACATTTTTTGCTTTGTAGTGTCAACAGCGACAGCGCCTACATTTATTTTGATAGAGTCTGAAAACAGTGTCTTGTCACCAATTAATATTTTCTGCTGAGGAATGGTATATGTTCCTGAATCAAATTGCGTGAGCCCATATTTCTTTATGAGTTTCAAGCGAATATCGCTTGATATAGTATCTGTAGGGTAGCTTTCAATCATCTCCATGGGTTGAAATGTTTGTCCTTCAGGGAACAACACTAGTGTAGTGCTGTCTATTTCAGTTTCTATACTATAAAATAATTCTTCTCCAATTTTTATGGATGTCGAATCTACATAAGTTTTTAGTTGTGCATTGGCCACAAAAGCATTCAAAAGCAGCAGCAAAAAGCAGTACTTTTTAGTTCTAAATTTAATATGTTGCTTTTCTAATTTCATCGCTGCTGTTTACGCTCTTTGTTTAAAATAGCCCAACAATTTTTTTACATAACTTTCGTCTAGTCTACAATCGAGCGTTCCAGCACCAGCTTTTTTGAAACTGTCCTTGAAGTACTCAACTTGACTGCGGTATTGTTTTGCGTACCGATCTCTTATTCCACGCGAACTAGTGTTAATTAATGACGAAACGCCAGTTTCCTGATCAAGCATTTGAACAACGCCCAGGTTTGGAATCTCCGTTTCATTTTTATCAAACACACGAATTCCAGTTATGTCATGCTTTCCAGACACAATTTTTAAGTTGTGTTGATAGTCGTTATCAATAAAGTCGGATAACATAAAAACAATGGCTTTTTTCTTCATTACATTGGACAAGAACTTTAACGCTTCGCCAATATCTGTTTGTTTATTTTTGGGTTTAAATTCTAAAAGTTCTCTGATAATGCGCAAGACATGAGACCGTCCTTTTTTTGGTGGGATATAAAGTTCGATTTCACCAGAAAACAAAATCAGACCGATTTTGTCGTTGTTTTGTGTAGCAGAAAAAGCCAGTGTTGCAGCGATTTCAGTGATGAATTCACTTTTAAATTGTCGAAATGTTCCAAATTGTTCTGACCCAGAAATATCAACCATAAGCATCATGGTTAGTTCGCGTTCTTCCTCAAAAACTTTTATGTAAGGTTCATTGTATCGTGCAGTTACGTTCCAATCAATGTTACGGACATCATCACCAAATTGATACTGTCGAACCTCCGAAAAAGTCATTCCTCGCCCTTTAAAAGTCGAATGGTATTCTCCACCAAAAACATGATCAGATAACCGTCTTGTTTTGATTTCAATTTTACGTACTTTTTTTAGAAGCTCTTTTGTTTCCATAGAGTGCTTAGAATGAGTTTATTCAAATGAAGAAGAATACTTAATCAGTATTAAGGCACCTCGATGACATTTATAATTTTATGCACAATGTCTTCGGAAGTTATATTTTCAGCTTCAGCTTCGTAGGTGATCCCAATTCGGTGGCGAAGAACGTCTAGCACTACAGCACGGACGTCTTCAGGAATCACATATCCGCGACGCTTGATGAAGGCATAACACTTTGCGGCAGTTGCCAAGTTGATACTTCCCCTTGGTGACGCACCAAATGAAATGAGGGGTTTTATTTCGGCTAAGTTGTAGCGCTCAGGATAGCGTGTCGCAAAGACGATGTCTAAGATGTATTTTTCAATTTTTTCATCCATGTACACTTCTCGAACTGCTTTTTGTGCATCCAAAATTTGTTTTACACTAACGACAGGTTTGATTTGCTCAAAAGCACCTTTCAAATTTGCACGAACAATTAGCTGTTCGTCTTCAATTTTTGGATAATCAATCACTGTTTTAAGCATAAAACGGTCGACTTGTGCTTCAGGAAGCGGATAAGTTCCTTCTTGTTCAACAGGGTTTTGTGTAGCCATGACCAAAAACGGTTTCTCCAAAACAAATGTTTCATCTCCAATAGTGACTTGTTTTTCTTGCATGGCTTCTAGTAATGCTGACTGTACTTTTGCGGGAGCCCGGTTAATTTCATCTGCCAAAACAAAGTTGGCAAAAATTGGCCCTTTTTTGATATTGAAATCATTGGCCTTAATATTATATATTAGTGTACCAACGACATCGGCTGGCAACAAATCTGGAGTGAATTGTATTCTACTGAAACTTCCCGACACAGCTTGTGATAAGGTATTGATGGCGAGTGTTTTGGCTAAGCCAGGAACACCCTCTAGCAAAATATGGCCCTGACCCAAAAGTCCAATCAGTAGCCGTTCAATCATGTGTTTTTGGCCCACAATAACCTTGTTGATTTCTAATGTTAGTAGGTCAATAAAAGCACTTTGTTTTTCGATTTTTTCATTAATTGACTTAATATCAACTGTTTGTACGTTTTCTTCCATTGTTGAGGATCTATAAGATTATTCTTGTCTCTTGCAAGGTGTTAAATAAATTCTGTTGAATCTGTTAATAATTGGTTAAAAATAAAGATTTTTTTGAGAGAAAAAAGGCTGTTGTTTTTTTAAATTTAGTTCAAAAAATAACGTCTATGGTATCTATTTCAAATCTTGTGGCAGGCACCATGTATTGGGGGCAATGGGGAAAGTCAATGTCCACCAAAGAAATGTGTCGTCTTATTGAATTTTATCAAGAACAGGGGGTATCTACCTTTGATCACGCCGATATTTATGGGGGCTACACCATGGAAGCTGCCTTTGGGCATGCTTTTCAGATGAGTTCTGTTGCTAGAGGGCAAGTGCAATTTGTCAGCAAATGTGGCATCCAATATTTAAGCGAAAACAGACCCAACGAGGTGATCCATTATGACACCTCAAGAGCATATATTACTGCCTCAGCAGAGGCATCATTGCGACACCTACAAACAGATTATTTGGATACGCTTTTGATTCATCGCCCTAGTCCATCGATGCACCCTGAGGAAGTGATGATGGCTGCGGAACAACTAAAAAAAGAAGGGAAGATTTTACATTTCGGCGTTTCAAACTTTTTACCTTCTCAAATGGATTTAATGTTGAGTGAAGGTGTTTTAGATATCAATCAAATAGAGTTCTCGGTAATTCGACACAATGCCCTGTTTGACGGAACTCTGGACCGAATGATTCAACACAACATTGTTCCGATGGCTTGGGGGCCATTACGCTCTTACTACGAGCTCAAAGATTATAATCAAAAAAACCGGTTAAAACATGAATTTTCAAAACTTTGCATTAAATATAATTGCACAGAAGATCAATTGCTCCTTGCCTGGATTTTGAAACACCCATCGCAAATTCATCCGATCATTGGGACGACTAAAACAGACCGCATCGAATCTGCTTTACAAGCGCTTTCAATTGAATTATCAACAGAGGGCTGGTTTAAAATTCTTGTTGCCGCTCAAGGCCACGATGTTCCTTAAGTACAGCTGATATGATCAATAAACGTTTACTTATTAAAAATTTACTAGCTCACAATGATGAGAATAGTTTTTATGATAAAAAACGTCAGATCAATATTGGGGAAAAAGAAGGAAAAGCTAAGTTTTTGAAGCACATTTGTGCACTAACAAATAGCAACCCTAAAAACAATTCGTACATCATCATTGGGATAGATGACCCATCAAACGAGATTGTTGGCGTCGATTTTTATGACGATAGTAAAATTCAAAATTTAATAAATGCCTATTTAGAAAACCCACCTGTTATTCAATATGAAAACATAGCATTTCCACATCTCTCCGACGATAAAGTTGTTGGTTTGGTGACTATTAGAGCAAAAGCGAACAGCCAAATTACAGCGTTGCGAAAGAACATTTGGAAATACTATGGCGGCTCTGTTTTTTTTAGAGATGGCAGTATGAGTATGCCAAAAGTGTTTGATTTGGAACTCACAGACACAAATTCTAAAATTGTTGAAGCTATTGAGCAACACGCTCAAAATAATATTCAATATACACTTGATGGAGTTTTCGATTTTATGAACAGCAGAAAAGACTACAACCCAACCTATCATGTTTTTAAAGAATACTTTGTGATGTGTTGGTCTGGACAAAAGAAAATTATAAAAAATCAGACGTTTTATTCCAGGGTTGATATTGCGCTTATCAACGAGCAAGTACGCCTTTTCTATTCCACACTCGATGAGGTAGAAATTAGCTATAACACGGACTATTTTAAAATCATTGAATATGTAAATTTGGGGCTTAATGGACAAAATAAATATCTGCAACTCGAAGAAACGTGCATCACATTTTCGAATAATGCTAAATACAGCATCAATACAAAACTCTTGTTTCAGCCCCCTGTTTATGATAAAAAAGCATTACATCATATTTTCAACACCAACAATGCTTTGCTTGATAAATTGCGCTCCCATCAAGGATTAAATAACTCTGAGCAAGAGGATTTAAAAAACCTTCCCATCACTTACCTGATTTGTTATTTTAATGGTTTTTCTCAAGCCATACAGTATTTGGAATCAGCAAAATCGCTTTTGGCGGAATACAATACTGACGTTTACAGATTGTATAAAGAAAGTATCCGCATTCTTCGTAAGGTTAAATACAACTAAATACCCTGCGTGTGCAGGGTTTTTAGTTGATTCATTTTCTTATCGTCCACCATCCAATTCGTCTTGCCATTTAAGAAGTTTTTCCCATTTACCCCCATAGGCCATCCGTGCTTGTTTTGGCCATGTTCCAGGGTTGTGAATCCTGTACGCTTCGCCTGCATCATCTAATATTTTTTGGCATTTAGCAACACTGCAATTAGATAAAGATTTCCAAGTCTTGATATTGTTTTTATGAAAAAGCTGTTGGATTTTTGGCCCTATACCTTCTATAACAGTGAGGTCATTTTCTTTTATGGTTTTTCCAAAAACGGTTTTTGCTAAAGCACGATCAAATACGTATGCAGATGCTGCATTTGAAGCAATTGATCGTTTTTGAGTTGTAATTTTTTGGTTTTTACAGGCTTTTAATTCGGCCTCGAGCTGAGCAATCTTCAAATCGTAATTTTCACAATCATTACAGTTCTTTTTCCCAATTAGTCTTCCTAAAAGATATCCAAAAATTGCCGACAAAATACCAACGGCAAAGTGGATTAATATACATGTATTCATAAGTTCTATAGTTTTAATTTATTATTACTTCTGTTCTTCTGTTTTGTGCCTTACCCTTTGCTGTTTTATTTGATGCAATAGGCTGTGTTTCACCCATAGAGGTTGTTTTTATTTTGGCAGGGTTAACATTATATTTCAACAACATTTTTTTTGTAAATTCGGCCCTATTTTTTCCAAGAGCCATATTTAGTTTTTCGGATTTTACGCTGTCTGCATGACCAACAATGGTACACTTTGCATCATCTGATGCGTTGAGGTAAGCGGCAAGCGCTTCTAATTTTTTGCGCTGTTTTGCATTTAAATCCGTTCGGTATCGCTCTGGGGCAAAATTGAGCAACACAGGATCTTCCATGATGCTTGCCTTCACAGCTTCGAGGTTTTTTGAAGTATCGTCTACTACTCCAACGGAAAATTTGTATGGCCCATTTAAAATACCATTTTGATTTGGCTCTAGCTCATCTTCTGACTTAGAGTTTACAGAAACCTGATTGTCATTCAATCCTTGTTCTATAAGGAATGTTTTTATGGATTCAGCGCGTGCAAGGCCCAAGTTGTCAAAGCTTGATAAATTTTCCTCTTTTTTATTGTAAAGCCCGGTGATGTTTAGTTTTTTACTTTTATTTAAATGTTTAACCATTTCGTTTACGCACGACAATAAATCTTCTGAAATGGGTTGTAAAATAGTGTGTCCAGAGTACGAAAAATTAAAATTATCGTTGCTTCTAATCGTTGTATCACCATCTTCAAATCTAAAAGGAGTCGAAGCGGTGGTTTTTGTGTTTTGTGTTTTTTCTACATGACTTTTTCCTTTGCAATTTTCATCACAACAGAGATACCAGTGCAGCAAAAAACCAATAATTAGGGTTGCTAGAATCCCAATCAAGTAGGTTGTTTTTTTACTCATGAGGTTAGATGTTTTAAGGTTACATAGCAGCACAAACAATATGCTACCGCATATATATAGACACCAAAAACAAAAAAAAGTCACATTTTTATGTAACTTTTTTTAAAATTAATGATTAAAAGACTTAAATCTACAGGTCAAATTTTATGCCTTGCGCCAAAGGCAAATCAGTTGTGTAGTTGATTGTATTGGTCTGACGTCTCATATAAATTTTCCAAGCATCACTTCCAGATTCTCTTCCGCCTCCAGTATCTTTTTCTCCTCCAAAGGCGCCGCCAATCTCAGCTCCAGACGTGCCAATATTCACATTTGCTATCCCACAATCACTTCCTGCATGGGATAGAAAGAGCTCTGCTTCTCGGAGATTATTGGTCATTATAGCCGAAGACAGTCCTTGTGCTACACTGTTTTGTGCTTCAATAGCATTTTCTACTGACCCCGAATATTTTAGAAGATAAAGCACAGGAGCAAAAGTTTCATGTTGAACAATTTTAAATTCATTTTTTGCTTCGGCGATAGCGGGCTTTACATAACAGCCACTTTCGTATCCTTCGCCTTCCAATACACCTCCTTCAACAATGATGTTTCCACCTTCGGCTACTACTGACTCAAGTGCGGCTTGATAATTTTTCACAGCATCGACGTCAATCAGAGGGCCAACATGATTATTTTGATCCAATGGGTTTCCAATACGTAATTGTTTGTAGGCCTCGACCACGGCTGTTTTTACTTTATCATAAATAGATTCATGAATAATCAAGCGGCGGGTTGAGGTACAACGCTGACCGGCAGTGCCAACAGCTCCAAAAACAGCGCCAATTACAGTCATTTTTATATCGGCGTCAGGAGTTACAATAATTGCATTATTGCCCCCTAATTCTAGTAACGATTTGCCAAGGCGCTCACCTACTGTTTTTGCTACTATTTTACCCATTCGAGTAGATCCTGTTGCCGAAACAAGTGGTACGCGTTTGTCTTTAGTTAGGAGTTCACCAACTTTGTAGTTTCCATTAACCAAACATGAGATTCCCTCTGGTAAGTTGTTTTTTGCAAAGACATCAGCGGCAATTTTTTGGCAAGCAACGCCACATAAAGGCGTTTTTTCGGAGGGTTTCCAAACACAAACATCGCCACAAATCCAAGCAAGCGCAGTATTCCAAGCCCATACAGCTACAGGGAAATTGAATGCAGAAATAATTCCTACAACGCCTAGTGGATGGTACTGCTCGTACATTCTGTGTCCTGGTCGTTCGGAGTGCATGGTTAGTCCATGCAATTGACGCGACAATCCTACAGCAAAGTCACAGATATCAATCATTTCTTGAACCTCTCCTAGTCCCTCTTGTAAGCTTTTTCCCATCTCGTAGGACACTAATTTTCCTAATGGGTCTTTGAGCGCTCTTAATTGTTCGCCAAATTGTCTAACAATTTCTCCACGTTGAGGCGCAGGTATTGTACGCCATGTTTTGAAAGCCGTTGTCGCACTGCTCATTACCATTTCATATTGTTTTGAGCTAGTTACAGAAACAGTCCCTATGTGGCTCCCGTCAACAGGTGAATAAGATGTAATACTGTCCTCTGAAGAAAACCAGTCATTCCCTGTAGATGTTCCAGCATTTTTTGGTTTAATTCCTAAGGCCTTAAGCGTTTCTTTAATGTTTATTGTTTCTGACATAGTTTTATTTTTTAAGATTCAGGACGCTATTGTCCATCATTATTTGATATTTGTTTCTTACCAGTTACTGAAAGCATTTTGGCTCAACTGACTGTTGTAGTATTTTTTTATGCCTGTCACTTCTTTTCCCAACCATTCGGGACGCTCAAAAGATTCGTGTTCATCTGTAAGCTCTATTTCCGCAATGACCAATCCAGCATTATCTCCTAAGAACTCGTCGACCTCAAAGGTGTGATTTCCGTAACGAACATAGTGTCTTACCTTTGTGATGATGCTACTGTGGCAAAGTAAAATTAAATTTTGCGCGTCTTTAAAGTCAATTTTTTTCTCCCATTCAAATCTTGAAAGACCGCTTTGAGATGTTTCACCTTTGATGGTTATATAGGCTTCCCTGTCGCAAATTCGTATCCGTACTGCGCGCTTGGGGTCGGAGCTTAAATACCCCTGAGTTAATGTTTGGGTTTTAAAGGACAAGGATTTATAGGTCTCATTTTTGACCAAAAATTTACGTTCGATTTCTATCACAAAAAAATAAGGTATCGATTAGAAGCCTTAAATTTACATTATGTTTGGCGATTTACCAATTCGAAAGATTATTCACGTTGATATGGATGCTTTTTACGCGTCTGTTGAGCAAATGGACAATCCAAGTCTAAAAGGCCTTCCGCTTGCTGTTGGAGGTGGAAAAGAGCGTGGAGTAGTAAGCGCAGCAAGCTATGAGGCACGAAAATTTGGAGTTCGTAGCGCCATGTCGGGAGCGCTAGCTGCCAAGCTTTGCCCTGAATTAGTTTTTGTATCCCCTCGTTTTGAGCGTTACAAAGAAATTTCGGCCAAAATACGCTCAATCTTTTCTGAGTATTCTGACCTTGTTGAACCATTGTCTTTAGATGAGGCCTACATTGATGTTACAGAAAACAAGAAAGGGATTCAAAGCGCAACGCTTGTTGCTGGAGAGATTAGGGCTAGAATCAAGGCCGAGGTTGGCCTAACAGCTTCAGCAGGGATTTCAATAAATAAATTTATTGCTAAAGTTGCCAGTGACTATAATAAACCTAATGGTCAAAAAACTGTTCCGCCAGAAGAGGTGTTAGTTTTTTTAGAAGCATTGGATATACGAAAATTTCATGGTATTGGAAAGGTGACTGCAAAGAAAATGTATGAATTAGGGATTTTCACTGGGCGAGATTTAAAACAAAAAAAGCAATCTTTTTTGGTGGATCATTTTGGAAAATTGGGTCAATATTATTTTAATGTTGTTCGAGGAATTCATTTGAGCTCTGTTCGGCCAAACCGTATTCGAAAATCTCTTGCCGCAGAGCGCACTTTTTCTAACAATCTTTCAAGTGAGCTTTTTATTATTGAAAAGTTGGACCACATTGCGCAAGAGGTTTCAAAACGCTTATTGCATTTAAAAATTGCAGGTAAAACCATTACCCTAAAAATAAAATATAGCGATTTTAAGCTTCAAACAAGGAGTAAAACCCTGCCTTACTTTGTAAGTGCAAAGGACATTATTTTAGAACAAACCAAGGAATTACTTTTTCAGGAAGGACTTCAAAATTCTGTACGACTTGTTGGAATATCTGTTTCAAATTTGAATAGTAACACCAAAAAAGAGATTGTTTCAGAAGATGTATCGGTTCAGTTAAAGTTTGAGTTTTAAGCTTTTACCTCCGTAACTCTCATTGTATTTACCATTCCTTTATCTTGAATAGGCATTGCCGCCAAACTAATGACCATATCTCCCTCTTCTAAATATCCTTTTTCTAAGGCCATTTTATTGACATCTATGATTGTTTCGTCTGTGGACACAAACTTATCGTAATAAAAAGCACGTACCCCCCACAGTAAATTGAGTTGAGAAATAATTCGTTTGTTGGATGAGTATACTAGTATGTGTGCTTTTGGGCGCCAAGCCGAAATTTGAAAAGCAGTGTATCCACTGTTTGTGAGTGTGGTAATACCTCTAGCATTGATTTCATTGGCCATATTGGCCGCATGGTAGCATACAGATTTTGTGATGTATCTTTTTGTTTTTACGTGGGGATGTTTTTGAGGGACATGAATCAAATCAGAATTTTCAACAGATTTGATGATGTCCGACATTTTTTGAATGACTTGAACAGGGTATTGTCCCACCGAAGTTTCTCCAGAGAGCATAACGGCATCAGCACCATCCATCACAGAGTTTGCAACATCATTAACTTCTGCTCTGGTTGGTGTCAAGCTGGTAATCATCGATTCCATCATTTGTGTGGCAATAATCACAGGTATTCTTGCGCTCTTTGCTTTAAGCACCAATTGTTTTTGAATGAGCGGTACTTCGTGGGCAGGAATTTCAACACCAAGATCGCCACGCGCTACCATCAAACCATCACAGTAAGCGACAATTTTATCGATATTTTCAACTGCTTCAGGTTTTTCTATTTTTGCAATAATGGGGATTTTATAACTACTGTGTTTGGAAATTATAGCTTCTAGCTCCATCAAGTCTTCCGGATTACGCACAAAAGACAATGCAATCCAATCTACTTCTTGTTCAATCGCAAAAAGCGCATCTTCTTTATCTTTTTCTGTTAGTGCGGGTTGAGAAATATTGGTGTTTGGAAGATTGACTCCTTTTTTGGATTTTAGCGGACCTCCTTGTATGACTTTGGCTTTTACTTCATCTTTTTGATTTGTTGAAACCACTTCAAAAATAAGTTTTCCGTCATCCAATAAAATTTGTTCCCCTGGATTAGTGTCTAGAGGAAAGCGATCGTAGGTCATATACACGCGTTCTTTGGTGCCTTCAAAGCGTGTTCCAGTAGCAAAAACGATTTCGTCTCCAGGCGCTACAACAACATCATCTTTCATAACACCAACTCTAAGTTTTGGCCCTTGAAGATCTGCTAATACAGCTGCATTGTAACCATGCTCTTCGTTGATTTCACGAATATATTTTATGCGTTTTTTCACTTCGCTATAGTCTGCGTGTGAAAAGTTTATTCTAAAGACATTGACTCCTGTAGCAACCATCTCTAGCAGCATTTCTTTGGAGTCTATTGATGGGCCTAACGTGGCAACAATCTTGGTCTTTTTTCTTTTGTATGACATTAATTTAGTATTAAGTAATCTTTTGACTTTAGTTCTTCAACATCTATGACATAGGTCATGTTTATTGCTGGAATTTTTTGTAATTCAAGTACTGTTTTTTCGATAGTATTATTTCCTCCACTAATTTTTAAAAAATACCCAACAACAGGGTGCTCTTCGAGCAAATAATGGGTCTTCCAGTTTTTTTCTGAACGTTCTGCAAACAATCCTTGGTCTATAGAACGATCTTCAACTAGGCAGGTGTTCTTTATTAAGTTCCAAGTAGTTTTTAAATTTGTGTTTTCCCATTCAAACAATGAAAATGAAGCGTTACTGCCCTTAAAGTCAACATCTTCTTTGGCGCGCTTTAAGTTTGTCTTAAAGGCGTGATTTATGTAAAAAGCTAAGCGGTAATCCTCTAAGTCGCAATGGATAGCAAAAAGCGAATAATCAGCATCAACAAAATCGTCCAAAACTAGCTTATGTACTGCCATAGTTCAATTCAAAAACTTGGCGTAAATATAGAGATAAAACCGCAAATAGGACTTACGAACATATCACCATGAGATTAAATTATTACGAAAACGATATAGTTGATGGGCTATTTATAGTTGTATTTTGTCTTGAAGTGCAAAATACCCTCTTTGGCTTACTTTTTCTTCTGCTTTTTTGCGAGATGTAGCACGAGCTTTTGCAATGATTTTCCCATCAATTTTAAGAAGCACAGAAAAGTGCTTAACCTCGTCTACTCCTTCATCTTGGCAGCGGGCGTAATGAATTTTCATTTTTTCTTTTTGGCACCATTCAACCATAAGACTTTTGTAACTGATGACTTTTCCTTCTAATTGATCAAGATCTACATGAGGATCAATAACGCTATTAAAAATAAATTGTTCACTAATGTTATAACCACGATCTAAGAATACAGCACCAACAAGCGCCTCAAAGAGGTTTCCGTGAATATTGTCTCCAAATTTTGCATGGTCCAATTTGGAATTTAATAGCGATATCAAGTTCAGACTTTTGCCAATTTTATTCAAATGAGAACGACTTACAATTTTAGAGCGCATTTTTGTGAGATAACCTTCATTAGCATCAAGAATAGAGACATAAAGATAATGTGCAACTACAGCACCTAAAATGGCATCACCAACGTATTCTAGTCGTTCGTAATTGAATGGATTACCTTTGTCGTCCTTTTTGTTGGTAGAGCGATGTGTAAATGCTCTTTCGTAATAATGGATTTTTTTTGGTTTGAACCCTAATATAGGTTCAAGAGATGCACTGAGTTTGTTGTTTTTTTTGTGACGTAGATTGAGTATGTTCTGAATATAGTTCAAAACAAATTATTCATCTAAAGTTTTGAATACTACGCAAGCATTATGACCTCCAAAACCAAAAGTGTTACTCATGGCAACATTTACAGTTCTTTTTTGTGCTTTATTTAGGGTAAGGTTCAATTTTGGGTCAATATTTTCATCAACTGTAGAATGGTTTATGGTTGGCGGAACAATTCCGTTTTGCATAGACAATACAGAGGCGATGGCCTCAATAGCACCAGCAGCACCAAGGAGGTGTCCTGTCATCGATTTTGTGGAGTTGATGTTTATGTTTTTTGCATGATCACCAAAAACTCTTGAAATGGCTTTCAGCTCAGCAACATCGCCTAATGGAGTAGAAGTTCCGTGTGTATTAATGGCGTCCACATCTTCCGGTTTTAACCCTGCATTTTCTAGACAATTTTTCATTACTGCTGTTACACCAATCCCTTCTGGGTGTGGCGCAGTCATGTGGTAAGCATCTGAAGAGAGGCCTCCACCAACAAGTTCAGCATAAATCTTCGCACCTCTTGCCTTGGCGTGTTCGTACTCTTCCAACACGAGCGCCCCAGCACCTTCTCCTAGAACAAAACCATCACGCGTAGCGTCAAATGGTCTAGAT
>ERZ1048068.127-NODE-127-length-73275-cov-12.591491_pt1 | contig 73275 bp, 112 predicted proteins | sample MGYA00383098_ERZ1048068 | MGnify/ENA primary metagenome ERZ1048068 (study PRJEB29581, sample SAMEA5548368) | metagenome | biome: marine; feature: coastal; material: water | depth 1 m | study: Short-term variability in the microbial, nano- and picoplankton...
TCATAATGGCTTTGCCGGAATTGCAGGGCAAGCTGCCTTTAGGCACTTGTCCAAAATTCGCGATCAAAACTTTCTACCCCTTGCGCGCTCATTTTTCGAACCATTCATCTATAGTTTCACTAGCATACCCAACACCATGTGCAACCTTTTTTACCAGTTCCATAAAATCTTCAAAGGTAAGGTCGTCGTGTTGAGTTTCAACAGAAACCTTTTCATTATAATGTTCTACTGTTAGTTTCATTATTTAATTTTTATCCCTTTATCGAATATAGTGACTAGCTTTTCCATCCTCTCCAGAGTAGCTACTCTAAACTCCGTTATACCGCTTATGTTTTCATCTAAGCTAAAATCTTTCCTACCTAACTCTTTTAATATATCCTTTTCGAGTTGCTCTGCCTGTGCTTTAGTCCATTCTCCTACACACCTAATGCAGTCTATTTGTGCAAATAGGTCTTTCCATAGAGGCTTTATTCCTTTATCCCCCTTGGTGTTCTCCTTCACCCTATTAAGTTCATCTCCATTATTATACTGATGTCCAATCTTGTATAGTACTCCTTGATACCTTTTACTATAGTCTGTAAGACCTCCTCCTCTATATCCTTTAAACTTATACCAGTAAACGCTGTATGTTCTATCCTTCATAACTTTTATTTTTTATTACCACTAATGTACGAACTAAATAGTTCTTAGGCAACTATAAGGTTAGTCCTACCTTAATGAATCCGCTTTGTCTCATCTCTGGGGTTGTTCGGTATATTTTAAAATCATTACGTTTATCGTTAGTTGCTCTTACTCCTACTAATAGGAAGCTGTTGATTTTATAATCTATACCTGCTTCTAATCCAACTGTTGGATACTTGGTAGTACTTCTTTGAATATATCCAAACCTGCCGCCTGTATAGTATCTAATTCTATTATGTCGTCCGGATGTAAAGTTAACCCCGGAGGCTCCTGTCAGGTCAGTATATCCATATGTAAGTGTAGGGAACGAAGTATAAGATATACGTGTGTATATCTGCTTAACATATTCAACTTCTATACCTCTATTAAGACCTTTCTCTTTAATCGAAGCGTTTGGGTCGACGACTACTCCTACGTTAAATGATTTAATTTTATTTAGCCTAAATTGATTTTGTGCAAATAATGGTGCTGTAATTAAGAGTACTAGGTATACGATGTTACTTCTATTTATCGGCATTTATAATAAATAGATGCCTGCACCTCTTCTCTAATCTAATAATACCGTATATGCTTCCTCGTTAATTCTATAACCCCAGTGTTGAAGCGACTGCTGTATTCTCGGACTTACATTCCAATCTCCAGTCTCTTGTATTCTCTTATAAATCCTCTTCCTCCATCTACCGTTCGGTCCACAGAAGTCTAACCATCTCTTTATCTGCCTCTCATCATCTTCATGTCTCCTACCCATACTATATTTACAGTACCACTCAAACCATCCATAGGGATCATCCTTATGCATCCATCCCATATCTTTCCAATACTGGTAATCCATTCCAGACCTGATCTTAAACTTATTAAGTCTCGGTTTGTAATCCTCCTCCAGGTATAGCTTTGTATCTACTCCGTCGAAATGATAATTAAACAGCTCAGTATAGTTGTAGTTGGTATATTCATCTATAGCTACTCCGAAGTAACATCCTCCAAAGCTCCCTGCTTCTATTATCTCTCTCGGTGTTAGGTTTGGATTGAAGTTCATACCAACTCTTCTTTTAATTGTATGTACCAGTCTTTTAATCTCTCTTCAGTTAGTTCTGATTGATTGTCTTCATCTAAGCATAATCCCCAAAACGTATCTTCGTCTTTAAGAGCTTTAGAGTTTTCAAAATCAAAGGACGTATCTTTTTTAGTTAGCCCTATGACGGTACCTCCATTCTTAATAACTACTTCTGCAAGTATTCCTATTCCGTCACAGAACCATTCTCCATATCCTAGCTGATCTCCTAAACCAAATACAGCAACTGTCTTACCTGTAAAATCTATTGTTTTAAATTCTTCAAAGTAATCTTCCCAATCACTCTGTAGTTCACCATCATACCAGGTGGGTATGCCTAGTAAGTAAAGTGAATGAGACGTCCAGTCTTTAGGAGTTAAATTACTTACTTCTAACATCTCTAAATTAAAAGACTCTTTAAATAAATCTGTTACGAAGTTATTTACTATTTCATCTGTGTTTCCAGTATCAGATCCATATATTAATTTTACTTCAATCATAGAAGGTCTTCTTCTTTTACTAATTCGTTTTTAGGTTCTGTCATTAGCATTGTAGTATTTGATAACGGTAGCGGTTTTGCTTTACTCCAGTCTGCTGTATATTGAAACTGGCCGGCTATCATTCCGGAAAAGACTTCTCCGTCTTGATTCATAACCACGTAATACTCCTCTCTCTTCCCTACTCTTCTCATCTTATTACTGCTGCTATTAAACTTAGTACTAGTAATGCAATGCCGCAATACACTATCGCTTTCATTGCGAATTCATCTGTCTGCTTTTTTCTATCACTATTGTAGTAGTCGTTCTTATTTTTCATAACTTATAAATAAAATCTATTCCAGTTAGGTTGAGGATCTTGTTCTTTTTCTTTTTTCTGAAGAGCTTCTTGATAAGCTTCTTCGTTTTCGTATTCGAATATTGCTGCTGATATACACATAACTTATTTTTATTTTTTTATTACCTTAAGCTTAGAAAGGCTCCCTTAATATAAGAGGAGCCTATCATGAGCTATATTGTTTTCTAGAATAAACTTAGTTGAGTTGCTTCAATACTACCAGTTATGTTTACTTGAAGAGCTCCTTGAACTTTTCTCGTCGGTCTATATTCTTCTCCAACGTTATCGATAATCATTCCATCCTTAACAGTTAAAGCGTGTTTTGCTACCGTTACGATGAAGGTTCCTTTCTGGTTATCTTTAATGAAAGATTTAACTGTCTTTTGACGATCGAAGATCTCTCCTTTAACTTTATATCTATTCGTAATTCTCTTTTTACTTAACTTATCGAAAGATACTTTCTTTTTACCTACATTCATTTCTTCTTTGCAAATATTAGGAGAAAAAGTATCTAAATGAGTACCATCTCTATCTTTTCGCATTAAGTAGTTTTTAGCGAAATCATGAGCATCATTATACGATGTTCCTGTTGCGGTAGCGATTGCTTTTACTACGCAGTCATTGGTCTCTTTTTGAGCTAATTCGTTAGTAGCAAGGTTTAGAACTTCTTGTGAGTAAGCGTACGAAAGTGGTTTAATTTGATTTGTCATAACTTTTATTTCTTTTTTATTATACCTAAAGATAAGAACTTTTATCTCCGGAAGCAACTACTTTGTTGTTTTTTTTTAGGCTACTAATACTTTATCTCTGTATTGGTATAGTAAAACGTCTACGTTTGACATTCTCACGTTCTTGTAAGTTGTTACTATATCACCTTCATCTTTCCACCAATTCTCGGTAGTTAATTCAACAGTAGCGGATTTACCAGAAGCCGTTTTACTTAAGATTCTTGCTCTTTTAATACTTCTGATTTCATGATCCCAAGCAACATCCATTGCTCCTCTTGCTTCTTTATCAAATACCATCCCTTCCTTAGAGTTAAGTTTCTCCTTTGCTGCTTCTATTAGGATATTATTACTTTCTGCTTCCAGAGATTGAATCTCTGCTTCTAACGTCCTACAAGCATCTCTCAATACCTTCTTTCGATCTCTTAGAGATACTTGACATTGAGTAAGTGCTGCAAGAATATCATCTTGAAAGTCGATTAAGATAGAGGATACTTCACCTACTAACTGTAGTCTCTCTAATTCAAATAAACTATTATCGCTGGTAGAGTATACTGAGGTCTGAATATCAGTAAACTCTCCAGTATGCCAATCAGTTCTTGGATATACCATCATTAACTCTTTATCGTAGTTTAATTCAGCGCAAGGTCTTAAGAACGTAATACTCTCTCCAGTAGTACCGACTTTAGTATAAACATCTTCTGATGAGAAACCATTAAAGAAAGAATCAACTACTTCTTTATATTTAGTTTTAGCAACTTGATCAAGGAATTCTGCATACTGCTCTCTTGCAACTTGCAATTTTCCTTCTTTAATTTTAACGGCTTTTTCGATTTTTTTAACTTCTTTTAACATAACTCTTATTCTTTTTATTATTATACCTAAATATACGAACTAGAAGGTTCCTAGGCAAGCTTTTTCTTGTTTATTTCTAAAATTAATTCTTCTTTTGCTATTTCCTGAAGGAGCTGCTGCTCTACTTCGTAACGATCTGCTTGAACTTCTAAATCTAAATACATAACTCTTATTTCTTTATTATACTATAAAGATACGAACTTGCCGCTTAAAAAGCAACTTTTTATTCTCTTCCGTAATCGTCTTCTATTCTGATTATATCGTCTTCACCAAAATAAGTTCCTGTCTGTACCTCTATGAATATAACAGGCTTATCGCTCTCATTCCAAGCTCTGTGTTTAGTCCCTAAAGGGATACGAATTGATTCACCTTCTCCTCTGAATAGCTTTTCATCATCTAGAACTATGGTTAACATACCTTGTGCTACAGTCCAGCATTCCCTCCTCTTTTCGTGAAACTGGTAGCTTAATCTCGCTCCTGGTCTAACTACTATACGTTTTACTTTACAGTAGTCCGTATCCAGTAACACTTCGTAGGTACCCCACGGCCTTGTTTCTTTAGGTAACATATCTTGCCAACTCCAATCCTGCACGCTCATTTTAAAAATCTAGATTATATGTTCTATTTTCGATCCATCCTTTTTCTACTAAGGTTCCGATTATGGATTGTACTTGTTTGATTTTATCTTCGTTCATCAACGGGTATAGTTGCTTTACCGAGGTAGGGCTATTCCGATATACTCCAATCATCCAATCTACATTATCCCAGCATTCTTTAACATAAGGCTGTGTCTTACTAGTGTATTCCATAAGTACATTCTCAGTAGGTGTACCGTCTGTGTCTTTTAGACGGCTAACTTCTATGCTAAAAAGATCGTTCTCATAACATATTCCATCAAACTCACTTATAAAGAGTTCCTTTTGTAAGGCTTTCTCTTTAACGTACCATACTCCGTTTACTTCAATTCTTTCTTCCATTCCAATAACTTTTAAATTGACTTATATTATATTCTACCAACTCCATATCAATCTCCTCTTCAGGATAATGTATCATTTCATGTAGTTTCTGACTTTCCTTACTCCACAATCCTTGATTCTCAATATACTTTTTACCTTTAATACCGTGTACTACGGGGTTAGAAGTATCCATAGAATAAATCCAGTTATAATCTCTATAGTAAAGCCCTTCTTGAGGTAAGCCAGCTCCTAAAAGGTGATGAGGTATATCAGGATTAATGATTTCCATATCAAGCAGTATCCCTAACAATTGTACTCTTCCCATCATCCAGCTAAGCTTCTGGTTAGGGTGGGGGAACATTTTCTCGTATAGAGAATAATCGAAAGAAATAGCAATCATATCTACTCCTGCCCACTCTAAGGATTTATAGCACCTTATAATTTCCTCTAGAGTCTCTCCCTGTACTACTCCGATAGACTTACTTCTTCTAGGTACCTTTTTGCCATACGTAGCAATCCATTCTTCTGCTTGCTTTATAGTCTCTTCACAATTCTCTAGTACGTCCGGAATTATATACCAACTAGGTTTCAACTCCTTAACCCATTTAAAATAATCCTCTCCCTTAAAAGCAGTTCCTAATTCAAAGATACTATTATCTAAGATAACTTCATACTTCTTTTTACATAACTTAATAAACTTATCTCGATACTCCGGGCTTTCATCCATTAAGTGCACTAAACAATACTGGTAATCAGTTAGGTTAGTAACTTCGTCGAAGATAGATAGCGGAGCTTCATGAGCTATCTTAATTTTATTTTTATACATTTAACATAATATAAGAACTATTATGTTAGAAAGCAACTACTTTTTAGCTATTATCCCAGATAACATCTTTGAACTTTTCCGGACTTAGCCCAAAGTAATCCGTACGCCATTTAGTCTGTTCAAAGAAAGGAAGTTCTAACCATTCATCTTTTTTCTTCCATAATGCTTCTGCAATATTATCCCAATCTTGGTTAAGTACAAAGCGTTCCAACTCCTCTTTCTTCTCCTGTACTAAATCAAATTCAAAAGCATCCCATTCATAGTGAAATACTTCGAATACCTTATCTCGACTGACGTAGTCGATGCTAATATCAATACCCCACTTTGGCTTCATCTTTGCTACTTTCCAAAGCATTGGATTATATTTTTCAGCAAAGTATTCTAATTGCTCTAATGCTTCACCTTTAAAACCTTTTCTTTCAAATAGGTCTGAATGGTTTATGTGAGCTTTATCTCTACTATCCCATACAAGCCAGTCTTGTCTAATACAATCTTCTACTCTCCTCTCTACAACTTCATATCCGTTAGGGTTTAGAAAAGCCTGTTCTGCTTCTGTAAGGTGGTAACCGTTCTGGTCGTGAAGCTGTACTGAATCTTTATTCACTAAGGTTTGAATATCATCTGATGGGTTGAGGAAGTATCCTTGAGAATTAAATTGACTGTCTGTGATTTTCATTTAGTTTAATCTTTACAGTGGTAATTTAGGTAGCGTTGAGCTGCTTTAGCATGATGAGTACCTTTATCTTTTAAACCTTGTCTATACTGTCTTACTTTAGTACAAGATAGGTCTCCTAACCTCTTCTTTAAAATACCGGGCTTAACTGGTTCGTGGATATTTTTCTTCTCCTCTTCTAGAGACTGCTTTATGATTTCTTTAAGTCTAGATTTCTGCATACCTTCTTGTAATACAGGAACCTGCTTTATATCTTCCGCATCATTAAAATCTTTAGGGTACGGCTTATCTAATCCACTTATCACTATTGAGTCTCCTTCGGTATCAACATCGAATGTAGAGGGGGAGAGATTAATAAAGTAATTTTTATAGTACTCTAATCTTTCCTGTAAAGGGAGCTTAGGACTATCTTCCGGCTTAGCATCTCCGCCGAACCTATTTAGTTCCTGTTCCTCTTCTTGCCTCTCGAATTGAGTATCTAGTGCTTCGAATAATAATGCTTTAGTCCCTCCTGTGTTCATAATTAGGTTTATACTTTTCTTTACGTCTATACTTTTTCTTATTCTTAAATGGAGGAGCTACTCTAGTACTTTCCCAGAACTCTTGCTGTTCCAGCTCTACTTTTTTTAACGTATTACCTTTTTGCATCTATTAATAAATAGTATTAATCCTCCTTTACGGATACCCATTTATGTTCGGAATTTAACCTTACAGATGCTATAAGCTCTCTTTTCCATTCAGAGGGATGAATAAGAGATAGAAAGTACTTCTTACCTCTCCCTACATATAAATGATAAGTCTCTCCTATAACAGGCTCAAAAGAATATTTAGCACTATAGATTAGCTTGTTTAATTCTACTTCATCTACTAGATGGTTCCACTCTTCCTTAAGTTCTTCATACTTCGCTGTAAAAGTTTTCTGAGCTTTATGTACGCCTCTCTGCTTGAAAGCACTTACATCCTCTACCTTTATAACAGGTCCGCTTATATTTGTAGCGTACGGTAGAATAGAAGCATTGTACTTCTTCTCCTTTTCATCCCATACTACGTTATCTGGTTTCTTGTCTGCCATTTAAGGACGCTTATATTTTACTACTCTTGGCTGTCTCTTTACTCTAGGTGCTTTAAGTTCTTTAACCTTAAGTCCAAATAAACTCTCACACCTGTAATAAAGGTCTTCCAACGTACCGTCTATTTTTAATAACTGCTCTTCGTAATCTTCTGGGGTCATTTTAAAGATCTTTACAAATTGCTTCTTTATATACTCCAATTTTTTAGCTTCATCTTTTTCAAAGTCCTCCCATAAACGTTTTCTTCTTGCTCTATCTACTTGAGTAGTTTCAATCCACTTCATACTGTCCTTAATTTCCTCTCTCTTTGCATTAAGTTCTAACTCCGTATATAATGCTTGCCAGAAGTAGTTTGAGAATTCTAAGTCCCCGTTCTTGATTTTATCGATTAAAGGAGCTTTGTCTTCTAAAGGTTTATTAGGTGCTGCAAACCTACGCCACCATTGAAATTTATTATACTTCAGGGGACGGAGTTTACTAACCTCCTCTAAAACTAACTCTTCGTTTCCTACTCTATACATTCTAGTATCGACTTTCTCCATTACCTAAAGATAAGAACTTTAAGTTAAAAATACAACTTAATTAGAGAGGGGGAATTTAATTGGTGTTGCAGATTGATAATCTACTAGTTCGTAGTCAAACTCACCGTTTAGTACATCTACATTAGATAGCTTGATGGTTGGTAGATTGAAACCATCTCTGCTAATCTGCTCCCGTACTCCTTCTATCTGGTTTGAATATATGTGGCAGTCTCCTAAATTTCCAATTAACTCTCCAGGTTCGTATCCAGTCTCTTCACATAAGAGCAGTAAAAGGGTTCCGTAAGAGGCTATATTAAATGGAAGTCCTAACGGGACATCTACACTTCTTTGATTCCACATTAGGGATAGTTTATTGTTAGATACGTAGCACTGGAATCCGTAATGACATGGTGGTAGAGTCATTTGATCTAATTCAGAGACGTTCCAGGCAGATACTATCAATCGTCTAGAGTCAGGGTTAGTTTTTAACTGCTCTATTAAATTTGCTATTTGATCTACATACCGTGTATATGCTCCGTCTGCTATTTTCCATTTTCGCCATTGGGTTCCATATATCGGACCTAACTCACCCCACTTACCGGCAAACTTATCATCGGTTTTGATTTTAGTAATGAATTCTTCTCGACTCATCATATTATCAAATAATCCTACTTCAGCAATAGCTTCTTTATACTTCTTATAGGCATCACCATTCCAAATGTTACAATTACTGTTAACTAAGTATTTAATGTTAGTGTCCCCTTTTAAGAACCATTTCAACTCAGTCATCATTGTCTTGACTGCCATCTTCTTTGTGGTTAGTAGGGGAAAACCATTACTCATAGTGTGTCTGATTGTGTATCCGAAGATGCTCTTAGTACCTGTACCGGTGCGATCAGATTTTACTTCTCCGTACTCTAAGACGGTATCTAATAATCTATTATATTGTCTATCTAATGTATTCATAACTTTCTATTTTAAACTCATAGCTATCAAAACTACGGTGATTAATACTACTACTATTATATCCATAAAACTATACTGCAAAACTTTCCCCGCATCCACAAGTTCTATTTGCGTTAGGGTTGTTAAATTGAAAACCTTTTCCGTTCAAGCCATCTGTAAAGTCTAACTCTGTACCGCATAGGTATAGAAAGCTCTTCATATCACAAACGACTTTATACCCGTTACTCTCGAAAATCTGATCGTTCTCTTGACTTTCGTTATCAAAATCCATTTTATAACTCAAACCGGAACATCCACCTCCTATAACAGATACTCGAACAAAGTACTCTTCGTTTAAGTTCTCATTCTCCATAAGAGTATGAACTTGCTTAGCTGCTCTTTCTGATACTGTAATCATGCTTATGGGGTTTAATAATGTTTTTTATTATCCTCAATAGGGTCTAATCCTTGCTTTTTACGATAATCGTTGATGGCCATTTTTATAGCATCTTCTGCTAACACAGAGCAATGAATCTTAACAGGAGGTAAAGCTAACTCTTCTACGATTTCCATATTATCAATTGCTAATGCATCATCAACGGATTTACCTTTTAGCCACTCCGTAGCGAGTGAGGAAGAAGCAATAGCAGAGCCACATCCAAAAGTTTTAAATTTTGCATCCTTAATAATTCCTGTTGCATCATCTACATCGATTTGAAGACGCATCACGTCTCCACACTCAGGTGCTCCTACAAGACCAGTACCTACTGTTTTAGAATCTTTGTCCAACTTACCAATGTTTCTTGGATTGTGATAATGATCGATTACTTTTTCTGAATATGCCATACTCTTATAATTAGTTTAATAAGTACTTTAATCTATCATCTCTCCATCCAGCTTGGTATTGATTCCGGCAGTAGTGAATATTTAGATCTGCCTGCCAGGAATGCTCTACAAATATGATAGTATGATCTGCCTGCCAAGAATACTCTACAGTCTTCCATAGCCCTTTATTACCTTTAGCTTGCCAATTATAATCTACATTGTATACTACTAGGTGTGCTTTATAAGCTTGATCTACTACACATACCTTAATTCCAGACTTCCATGTTGCATCCGTAGTGAATACTTTTTGTGCTTGGCATTTCTGGGATGTTACTCCTAAACCTATTAATAGTATTGCTCTCCTTAGTACTTGTACCATATTATTTTTTAGATTGAATTAAGAACATTAATGCATTAATTTCATCTCTATCTAGCCATCCTATAACATCATCATTATGATCAGGGAAAAATTCTCTAGTTGCCCATTTGCCTTCAGGATCAAAAATAGCAACTTCAAATGAGACAAAATCATCAGGCGAATCACTCTCATCTTTGGGTGTACTGAGTTTATGAGGGCCTGCAACTATGCTTAATTCAAACCCATTATCAAATCCCGGAGTTGATGCTACACCGTCTTGCCAACTTGTCCATTCTAAATCTTTAAATTCTAACATAACTTTTATTTTTTTTATCTTACCGTAAAGATACGAAATAATCTCGTAAGAACCAACTTTAGGGCGTTATTGGTTACTTGATTTTTAAAACTTTAGGTTTAGCTTCATCAGCAAAAGGTACTGTTACTTTAAGTAATCCGTTTTGCATCTCTGCTAAAGCATTTGAAAGATTAAACTTAGCTGCTATTTTATATCCGAGGTTGAAGGAACGTCTTGCGACTCCTCTATGGATGTATTTGCAGTCATTTACCTCACAGCATTCCTCATCTTGAGGTTTACTGTAGGAGACTTTTAAAACATCTCCTTCAATATTTATTTCAACATCATCTTTAGTAAGACCTGTGCATGCAATTTCAAAATGCAAGCCAGCTTTGTTTTCGTAAATATCTACAGGGTGGTTAATTTTGGCTTCAGTAGCCGGTTGAAAATTTAATTCAGACTTAAAGAAGTCTTTAAATAATAAATCGAATGGTGAGAGGCTTCTCTCGTAAAATAATGTACTCATATCACTTTTTTTTTAAATTTATGCTGTCCGAAGATCAGCGGGTTAATAATTGATTAAAATTCACGCCCTAAAGTATGTGATTCTATCTCTTATAAATATCGTTATTTCCATAAAACTTGTATTAACATTATACCTAAAGCTAATACTAAGCAAGATGCTGTCTTTAAGTTTATATTCTCTCCTGTATGTAAGTATGTAATTATTGTAAAAGTTACTATACCGCATGAGAAGCCTATCAACCGGCTAGGCCAAAGGATTTTCTCCGGTGTAGCGGCTACTAGGTATTGAGTTCCATATATGTAACATACCCCAGTAGGTATTCCAACTATAATGGAGACTAACAAAGGATGATCTTTCATCCAGCTTGAGATAAACTGTCCGTTAGTTTGATACCATGCCAGTATCTGAGCTAAGGTGAATATGGCTATCCCTGTGAGTAGGTGTTTTATATTCATTTAATTAAATAGTTTATCTAAAATGCTAAGCTTAATACTTTCCCAGGTTGATAAATTCTTAGACCATAGGTCTCTATCACTCAAGTCATCATACATCTTCCATAACCAGTTTCGTAAGAATAACACATCCCAATGGTCTACTGTGAATTTCCGGACAGACGTTTTATTAGGTAATCTGGATTCAAAAGATAGTAGTGCATACTCTCTATAATTAATCGTAAATACGCATATTTTTAATCCCCAAGTTGAGCCTCCTTCATTTAAAAGTAATTCAGAATTAGAATACTTAAAATTCCATTGATGAGTTCTCCAACTAATCTCCTCTAAAACCTTTTTAAAATAACTTTTTAATTTTGACATACTGTAATATATGAATAGTTTCTTTGAATGGCAAGCTCTACTAAAGAGCGGAGGACATCATTCTAAAGAACTTTACCCATAGTCTTATAGAAGTTTCATGAAGTTCTTCATATACTTGGCTTAAGCTTAAATTTTGGATCTCCACACGTTCCTCCTCTACGATAGGTCCTTCATCCACTCCTGCTGTTACTCTATGTATAACACAGCCTGATACGCTTAGACCAGTTCTATATGCCTTTTCCTGAGGGTCTTTTCCCTTAAGTTGAGGATAGGAGCTTATAAGGCCAGGGTGCCCGTTAAAGATACTAAGGTACTTCTCTATAATCTCAGGAGGTATTATTCTCAACCATCCGTGTAGCGTTATAAGGCATTGCTCGTCACCAAGTACTTCTAAGTACTCTTCGACTGTCGGCTTATTACTTAAGTATGTAATTTCTTTTCCGGCAAGTAGGGAGCTTATAGTTCTCTTTCCACTCGGCCTTTTATTAGTTATAATTTTATCTGGCCACTCTCCAGTCTGCTCAGCAATAGCTGCTATCTCACTACCGGTTTGCGAAAAGAACGCATAATGTTTTACTTTCATGATTTACTTATAGATAGTACTTTCCTCTAAATTAAACAACTTAAAGCAACTAAAAGACCTTATATTTCTATAAGGTCCCTAGTCTTCTTTAAAACTTACCTATTTATTGGGCAAAAGCTTCAGCTAAAGCAAATAACTCCTTATTCACTCTAATGTCTCGCTTAAATGCTTTAATCTTTTTAGCAGTCTTATTTCGTCCTTTAGAGGTTTTATATGCAAATCCTCCTTGGATAATATTCTCCTGAACTACATTATATACAGCCCATAAGTTATTTCCTTTATCAGCTTCTCTCTTCGGTTCAAGAAGTAGTTTAGGTTCTACTACTGCTTGCTCTCCTTCAAATCTAACTCCTAAAGCTTCTAAAGCAAACTCTATTTTTTGCTCTTCAGATAATTCAACTGCTTTAAATTTATTTAATACTTCAACTGTTCCAGGAAGTTCTTCTACCATTTTCATAACTGTCGTCTGAAGTTCTTCAAAAGAATATCCTCTATGTTTAATTCTAAGGGATCCGAAATCTTCAGTTGATACTACTAGTCCATTAGAACATACTAGTCTAAATAGTCCTGCATTAAATTGAAATGCTGCAGTCCCGTTATGAGCATTAGTAATAAGTATTTGAGGGAATACAGTATCGCCGCTATCGTCAGTCATTTTAAGATCTTTATTTCTAAAGATAACCATATGCTTACCGAATTCTTGATTGGAAGCGATACCGGAAGTTTGTTGTCCTACATCTGCAACATACCATCCTAGCTTCTCCATGTCGGAGATTAATGTTGTAGTTGGAATGTGAGTAAAGTGTTTTGAAACTCTTGATGCAGTACCTTGAGCTAATACAGCTGGAGCTTTCTTTTGAATTTCTTCTAACGTCATTGGTGTTTGTTTGTTTTGATCTAGCATAACTTTAATTTTTTATTTCTTTATTATACTATAAAGATACGAACTTGCTACTTAAGAGGCAACTGTTTCCTTAAAATTATTTGAAAAAGTTTTTTACAATTCCGGAAATGTAGACGAAGATTGGATTAACAAGTCCTTCTGCAGTTAGGAATGTCAGTAAGGATGGGTGACTATGTTCTCCACATATTCCGAGGACATGTTTAATAAACTCAATCATAACTTACTTTTAAGACTTGTTACCATTTTTGAAAGTTTTCCTTTGTTTAACTGCTCTATCGTATCCGCTATGCGTTGACACTCTTCGTACTGCTCTTCCTTAACGTAGTGAGGTAGGTTTTGTTCTAAAGTTTCTGCAAAATCCTCTCTAGGTACAGTTACATCAAAGACGGCACTTTCGGACTTAACTGTTACTGCTAAGAGACGGGCTTCTGGTTCGTCGGTATCTATATTAGCTAATATACCTTCAACAATACTTTTAGCTAGTATAAAGTTTTGGTTGGTCACCATAAGTTCAAATTCCTCTAAATCTTCTACTACTAGCTTAGTTGGTTGGTGCTTCATATTATATTTCTCTCATTACTTTATCCAACTTCTCTTGAAGAACTACGAATGCTGGATCTACTTCTTCATCCCAAAAGTTTCTATCATATTCAGATTCACCTTCTTCCTCTACTTTCTCATCCCATTCATACTCATCTAAATCGTGGTTTTCTTCTGAGATTATTTGCCCATGATAAACTTCAAATACTCCTATAGGTTGGTATCCTTCATCCCAATATGAACCATACACTCTTACACCTTCATCCTCACCATCAATTTCTTCCATTTGTCTAAACATTTCCAAAATCATATCTGAAGGTGGATACCAAGCTGAGTCTAGGGCAAGGTGCACTTCACTACTACCTTCTGTATCATCGTGGTAGTTGATTCCTCCATCCCACATACTAACCCATTTAGCACCAATTCTATCAATCAGTAATTCTGCTTTAGCACCGAACTCATCTATGATATGAGGACTGTCATTTTCAGTATTAGGATAAGATCCATCTACACATTTATCAAAACGTTCTACGAAATTATCAATTGCTTTTTTAGAAGCCTTAATTATAATATCTGTTCTACAAGTATTTGCCATTTTATTCTTCTTTAAATTCTACGTCACCGTAATCATCAATAGGTTTATCTCTTACTAGATCCCAATCTGCATCATCTATAATTTCTTGTTGGAGATCTTCATCACCTGTTTTCCACTTTGCTAGTTCTTCTTCTGTTAGAATATATTCTTCCCATCTGAAGGTAGCATAATTTACTGTTCTTGTTAATTTAGCCATTTTATTAGTTTCGTTGTAAGTTAAGAGGAGGAATATCTCCTATCTGTTCATCGTAATCTTTAAGCATAGCTTCTTCCAACCCTTTCTGATAATTAATATAGAAAGAATAATCCAATAAACTATACTCTTGCTTAGGAGTTTTTAAAACATAGAAGAAAACCTTCTTATATTTCTTTTTAACCTCATTTCTAATTCTATCATTTCCAGTATTGACTATAGTTTTATACTGTACATTTATTCTATGGAGGACATTAGCTGATTGGCCAATTTTAAGAACTTCATCTTCTTCGGATACTATTATATATACACCAGGTTGTTTCTTAAACTCTTTTTTATCCATATTAAAGCTGACATCTACACCCTGCTTTAATCTATCACTGACATATAATTCAGCAGCATTAACAAATCCTTTTTCACCCCAATATTTAATATTATTCATAACTTTTATTTTTTTATTATAACTAAAGATAGTATCTTACTCTTTAAGAAGCAAGAACTTTCTATAATATTTTACTTAGGTCGAATCCTTGTAGGAAGTTTTCATTCTTTAGTATCTGGTTTACTCTCTGCATAGGGGATCCGCTTACAGTTAAGTACTCGATATTACTATTTTCTAGCTCTCTTACGAACTCTTTATCGACAGCTCTCCTCCAATCCTCGTTTACGCTCCTTACTCCATCGTCGACTGATTTAAACTCTATCGGAAAATAAACATAACCTGTATAGTTCTGTTTTATTCTCTTCCAGGTCTCTTCTATATATGTTAGTACTTTTTGATCTATATTATCTAACAGTCTTGAATATACTACTAAATCTAAATACCCTCTATCTAATACTAAATCTTTTTTGCTTAATAGAGCTTCTAAATGAAAGTTTGAAATAGCTAATTGAGTTACTGATGTTCCTTCTTCGTTTATAGGAAACCCGTAACTAAGTACTGTACGTGTACTTTCAGCTACAAACTCATAACTGCTTAAATCTCTTTTTAATAGCTCCGCTACAGTACTCTTACCAGTACTCGACGCCCCTACTAACACTATTCTCGATCTTACTCCCATTTACTTTAATATACGAATTTTTATTTAATTATACAACTCTTATTTAAATAAAAAAAGAGCCCTCTTTCAAGGACTCTTTCTCTAAGGTAGAGTTTTCGGCTCTTCTATTGACCTTCTATTACTTCGAGGATTCTAGATTGCTCTGCTTTAATAACAGAGAAGCCTGATTCACCTTCAAAGTTCTGATAGATCTTTGCTTCTGCATCTGTAGCGGATATACTTTCCACTAAGTATAGTTCCTTAGTTTTCTGTACACGTCCTGTATCAGTTTCGTGTTCCCATTGAACTGTTACACTCCAATACTTCATCATTTGTTCTCGCTTACGCTTGCTTTTCTATACTCTGTAACGAGCTTCTTTACCTCTCCGATTGCTTTTCTAGCTTTACCCTTTCCTGACTTTGTAGTAGAGTTGTGCCCTTCTTCAAATTGTACGAACAGGTCCTTGATCTGTTCGAATAGTTCTTGTGAATTCATACTTTTATTTTTATTATTTAGTTTTTTTCTTGGTAGATGGCTTACGCCCTTTTCTCTTTGTGCCTTTTGCAGCTTCTACAACATCTTTAGACTGTTTAGCTAAGTTTTTTCCGGCAGCTTTTACGTCTTTAAGCTCTTCTTTAACTCTTTTGACTCTACGCTTTACTTTCGCTTTTGCTTCCTTAACATCTTCTTTAATGTCTTCAACTGCATCTTCAACTGTGTCTGGGATAAGGTCTTTATCCTTGTCTTTAATTTTTCCGGTGTGGAGGAGGAATAAGTACACTACTGCGAGTGCTACTGCGATTCCGATGATGATAAATAATGTATTCATGTTTTATTTTATTTTATATAAATATAGTGTTATTGATTATAGAGTGCAACTGCTACCTGCAAATACTTGCAAGTTCTATATTTTTATAGAACTCTGCTTTAGCAGAATCTTCATTTAAGAATGCCCCAGTTAGTTTAGCCGTCTGCATTGAAGCGCCACCATGCTTAACTCCTCTACATGATACACATGCATGAGTTGCATTAACCTGTACTGCTACTCCTAAGTTCCCTTCACATATCTTATCTACTGCATTATGAATAGCTACAGTTAGCTGCTCTTGTATAGCTCCTCTTCTACCGAATTGCTCTACTATTCTATTTAACTTAGATAGGCCGACTACCTTACCGTCCTCTGAGGCAATATAAGCTATACTCACTGTACCTTTAATTGCTTGATGATGGTGAGAACACATCGACGTAACAGGTATGTTACTTTCTTGTACTATCCCGTCATAACCGTCTGATGGAAATGCTGTAATACGATCAAGCGGATTATACCTTCCGGCAAATAGATCGTTAACATATGCCTTAGCTACTCTATTAGGAGTATCAGAAGAGTTAGGATCGTTTTTCCAATCTACTCCTAAAGCTGTAAGGAAGTCTCCGAAATGCTTAGAGGCATCCATAATAATTTTTTTCTTCTCTACCTCTGTTAATCTAGCTTCCGGTCCTTCTTTCTCTTGCTTAGCTGCAAGTTGAGTTGAGATACCGTTAGCGAAGCCTGCTTTTACTAATTCTGTTCCTTCTATAAACTTCTTCATTAATACTTAATATAATTACTTTTCTCTATAATACAACTTTATTTTACTTTATTATCTATATTCCTCTAACGTAAAATCTGTACCGGGTAAAGTGTGTACGGATCTGTTGTAGTTTGTGTAAACTAATACTTCTGGATCGTCTATTAGGAAGTCGCAACCCTTACAATAGGAAGGGTATTCCCCGGTAGTATGTCCCTCTCTAAGTTTTTGATACTCCTCTCCATTCCAGATCTCATCAAAAGTATTTTCAGACATATGACCTAAGACTGCTTCTTCATCTCTACCTAATACCTGGCAGCATGGATGAACTGCTCCTGTCTTTCCATCTAATCCCCCTGCTCGAATAGTTATTTCTGGAGCGAAAGGTCTACCGCAAGTCTTAACCTTCCCACTACGTTCATTTGGATTTTCATATACTCCAGACCAGTTGTGCATTTTCCAAATCTCTCCTAGAGAGTTTGTAGGTTCAATCCAATTCTTCTTATATTCCTCTATTTCAAAATCTATTTGATCGTTATCTGTAATTAGATGATAGGAAGCTATCTCGGTCGAAGCACCTGTTTCTTTAATATAGTCCTGTGCTTTTATAGCGTTATCTTTTACAGTTTCGAAGGCATCAATATCCATCCATTTCTTATATACATCTGGCTTGTATCCTATAATGGAAAAACGTATCCGGGTAAGACCAGCGTCAATACATTTTTTCATAAACTCTCCTTTGAATCTATATCCGTTAGAGAAGATGTAGGACATTAAATTATACTTTGTAAGTATTTTAATATACTCCGGAAGCTGTGCATTTAATGTTGCTTCTCCAGATCCTTCTAGGTTAACAACCTTAGCTCCTCTTTCAGCGCACTGCATAACATATTTTTCAAATTCCGGAAGAGGCATACGTTTAAGGAACCCTTTGTGTCTACCTGGGTTGGATTGAGGACACATCTGACAGGAGTAGTTACATCCTCCATTTATTTCAATAACCGCTCGCTCTATATAAGGCTCTATTATAGTGTTACTCATGTATCTGCTTTTAAAACGTTCTTATAAAAATCGTAAATTATTAAACCCCTCTCTCTTACTGTTTCGGTAGGTTCCCAGAGTAGCTTCTTCGATGTTGATATCAGCAGTTCTTTTGACTGTTTTAAATGTTCTATTGTAGGATTTAGCATATAGAGAAGTATAGCAGCTTCTGCTGCTCTATTGTTTAATAAATAGTAAGTATGTCCATTATCTAAATACCTGTCTATTAGAGATTGTAGAGTTAATTCTGCCTGTTCTTTATCTTCGAGTTGGAGGTAGGCTGATGCTATGATCCATAGAGTACTAATGACAGCTCTTGTATCAGATCCCTTAGGCACTCCAGGGAAGACTTCTTGCAGCGTTATTGCGGTCTCTGGGGATTCTATTTTTAAGATTACTTTACTAATGTGTAGGGATACCTCTGCAACTCCTCCTTCAACTAAGGCCCAGCATAGACTTAATAACTTATTCCAATCTAAGTTTTTAGGGAATGGACCTTGTCCGTCTAATGCTTTTTCAAGTAGTTGTATGTTGTGTAAGGTATGCTCTACCTGGGCTTTATCTAATCCACCTCTTATTTTATTACATCCAAATCTACAGAATACATCTTTAGAGCTAGAGTTATTGAGGGTACTAGCTATGGAAGCGTCTAGATGCCTTGGAAGTAGTCTTAGGTATGGTTCAAGATCTTTAGCGCTCAACTCTTCAGCAGTTAAGGTAGATAGGTGTTGATCAAACTCTACATATTGCTTTCTAACCTGTTCGAAAACTTCTAATTCAAAAGGTCTTTTTTCACTATGCTGGAGTGTCTTATAGTGTTCGAGAAAGTCATTACGAATGGTATAGTTGTTGTAGTATTTGGATTCTATAAAATCTAAACTAATTCTATTCTGATTATGTAGACCTTTAATCTCTTTTTGAATATTTAAGGCTTGTATATTATCAACTACATCTATAAGCTTTCGCTCGAGCTTTTGTTCTATATACTCAAATGAATACTTCATAAACTCTACAGCCCAGCCACACTTGTTCTTTCGCCTGACATTCTAGTAGTTCCGGGTTGATATGTGATAGTATTCTTCTCAAACTTATCTGGGTCAAAAGTAGTATTAGTCTCAAAGAAGTAGTACGGTCCGTAGTAGTCCTCGGTAGTTAGATCTTGAAATGGATTACGGAGCTCGGTTCTATCAGGGTATGTTACTCTCCTCTTCCCGTTATAAGACCTAAAATCCCTCTCAGTAACTCTATACCATGTACCGTTCTTTCCTTCTATTTCAAGAACCCAATGAGTCTCATACCCCCAATGCTCTAACTTACCAGTGAATCCTTTCTTTTCTGCCATACTAATATTACTTTTTAATACCTAACGAGAACATAACACCTCCAAATAGAGATAAAAAGGTAAACCCTATCTCATTCTCAACACCAGAGAAGTGTATATACTCTTGAGTAGTTCCTACTACTGTAGATACTCCTAAACCTAAAGCAAGTACTGCTCCTATTAAAAATTTAAAGTCGATTTTTTTTAACATAACTCTTATTCTTTTTATTATTATACCTAAAGATACGAACTTGCCGCTTAAGAAGCAAGCTTTTTTTAATTTTTTTTACTCTGGTAGTAGTCCGGCTTTCTCAATAGCGGTCCATACTCTTGACTTCCATAAATCTACAGAAGCTCCTTCTACCTCTCTTATACCCTGAACGGTACATTCTGCTAGTTGAGCGATACAGCGATCAAAGCATTCATCTGCTTTATTTATTTGGTTGCTTTTTACGAAATCTTTACCTTGTTTAAAGGTATTTTTAATTGTACTAATCATAACTTTTATTTTCTATTAATTTATATAATTGGGTTTATTTTCTTCTTCTAGTTGATAGTCTAATGATAATAAGATACACATATCTAATAATTGCCGCGGGTAGAATTCAGCTAAAGTTATTAAGTCTTGGTCCTCTATGTACTTAAATACGTCTGAAGCTCTTATATTCATTTAATTGTTTCTCTACTTTACTCCAGTACTTCTCAGTACGTTTAATTTTTCTCCATCTAGGACCTCCATTCCAACTTCTAGCAATTGCTTCAAAGTTATTATCTTTATGGTAATAGTTTTTCCATATCATAAACATTTCAATAGATTTTTCTCTACTAAATCTATCTTTTAGTTTAAAGCGTTTTTCAACTCTCTGCTTTCTAAGTATGCGATTTATTTCTGCAACCATTATAGGTCTAATCTGCAGTACTCCTACTGATGGTTTTCCTAAGTGTTTATCTCCCACAGCGTTTTCTATACCTCTTGATTCTACGAAAATTAAGGCATTGAGGAGCTCTTGAACAGAGTCAATAGTGAAAATAGTATCCCTTGTACTTCTTTCTGCTTCTACATTAATCTTTTCTATCTTCTCTGTCTCAGTTGTACCTGCAAGGGTATAGGTAATCATTCCAATTATACCCAAGGCTATTAATATAAGGTAAGGTTTTATCATGGTGTCTTATTTTGAATTAGCTTCTGCAATAGTTAACATACTTACTTGCTCTATATACTTATCTATCTCTTCTGTTCCCTCCCAGGTACGCGTTTCAAAAGGAACACCTCCTATAGAAGCAAGTCGTGTAATAAATACATCCTGTCCCTTACTAACTCTGTCTACAGTTAGCAATAACCCGTTATCAAATAACTCAGAAGCTACTAAGTTATTATCAAATTTTAAATCTTCTACCTTTATCATAGTATAAAGATACGAACTAATACTTTAAGAAACAAGCCTTTTTTTTAAAATAGGTTAAATAAATCTTTATCAATATCGTATTTTTTCAGGTTTTGATTCTTATCGTCCTGTTTAAGAAGTTTATCTGCTATACGTTCTAGTTTTTTGGATTTCTGTAGACGTTTCTTCTCCTCTACTTTCGCTACGTTCTTATGGTTGTATGGGCAGTGAAGGCATTTATTACCGCAGCAAGTGCCTCTCTTGAGATGGTAAGCTTCTGTGAATACTACTAATCCTTCCTCGTTAGTATAATAATCAGCCATAATATATTACTTAAGTTTAGCTCTTACCTTATCAGATATTGGGATAGCATCTCCCATCTCGTCAATTCTTACAAATGTAATATTCGTAGCTAATATAGTATTTTGCTTGCCGTTATAAACGTTATGGGACCGAGCTTCCATATAGAGTGTTAGAGAGCTAGTTCCAATCTTATTAACATCAGCATATATCTTCAGCAGCTGACCTTCTTTTGCAGGCTTATTGAATACACATTTATCAATAGATCTAGTTACCATTCGAGGTGTGTCACAGAACTCAGAAGCGTAGGAAGCAGCCGCCGAGTCTAGCCATGCTAGTAATTTTCCTCCAAAGAGGTTGCCGTGAAAACCTAAATCAGATTTTTTAATTGGATGTTGGGTAATGTAATGCATTTCTTTGCAGCTTATTCCGGCCTGCTTATATAGTCTTCTTCGTCGTTGTGAGCTAGTCCTAGCTTTTCTAATTGTTGTAATTGGAAGTCATCTAGTTCCCATTCAGGTTCTTTTCCTTGACCATTAGTAGTAAAGTCTTCGAGATGGGTTAATTCTTTCTTAGTAAATATATTACCAATAGTAAGGAAGTAACAATTGTAACAGAGAAGTTCTACGTTATCTAACTTATAGTTTTGCTTATTTCCGTCTTTGAAGTTGAAGAGTAAGGGTACTTTATGGTCAAGCACTCTATGTTCTTGAAAATCGCAACAGTTACATCTCTCTGCTAAGTATCCTTCTAATATAAGCCTTTGCTTAATCTTTTCAGGCTTAAAGCTATGAGGGGTAGCGCGGCCTTCTATTATATCTAAAAGGCTATTTTCTTCTTTCTTCTTACTTTTTTTAAGGAACTTAGGTATACCTTTCCCGTACTGGTTCTTGTGTTGCTCCCATAGATTAGGATACCCGGGTTTAGTTGCTTCATAAAGCTTTGCCCACTTCTTGTAATGAGGAAAGGAAACATTAAGGTACCTTGCTGCTGCTGCATTTGATTTAGTATGCTTCATAGCTTGCAGACATTGGTCTTTAGATAAGTCCTTTCTAGGACCTCCCATACCGAAATAGTTACCTTCTTTCTTTTTCATTATAAGGTTGCTAGATACTAATCCAAAGTATTCTTACGTACTTCATCTTTAGTATACTCTTTGTACTCTTCTTCTGAGACTAGTATGATATCGTTGTAGGTATCTTCTCCTTCTCCTCCTGTAATAGTGATTGCTTGTTTTTTACCTGCTGTTGAACAGCTTACACATACTCTTGTCCCCGGAAGAGCTTTTAATCTCCCTACAGGTATTTCATCGCTGCATTTAATACATAACTCCATATTTATTCTTATTTACTGTTTTCAAACTTATACCGGATATATTCAAATAAATCCTCCGGTCCATTAAACTTATAACTTACTCCGGCATCATCACAGTACTCGTAAATCTTACCGGAGGAGTCTTTTCTATCGTGTATATACCACCATACAGCATCTGCTGCTTCTTCTATATACATAAAATCTATTAAGTCCTCTATAACATCCCAATATGTTTCTGCTATTGTCGCTATACTAAGTCCATACTCTTCGTATATCTTTACCTCATTAGCTTGTAGCTTTTCCATATTATTGATTACCTTACAGAAGAGTTCTTTTTCTTCTTTTATTAAATCGTCATATATCTCATCTTCCGGGACACCTATCCGGAATTTAACCTTTAAGAGGTTTTCTAAAGTATTCTGTATAAAGTTCCTCTCTATCAATTTTTTAATCCTTTATTGCTACTACTGCGTATATCTCTAAAAACTTTACCTCGGGTAGGTTTTTCATTCTAGAGAAGATCCTTATCGCTTCTTCCATAGACTTAAAAGTTCCAGATGTAATAAATTCTTTCTTCGGGTCTCTTTTTACGTGGTATCCTATTTTCATAAAGCTTCGATTATTTTTTTTATTGCTGCACATTTACTATAGTCTTCTTCTCCTTCTGCCATCTTTAATATTGTATTTAAGAGGTTCTTATACTGGTTCTCTTCTAAGATGTAGTCTTCTTCTTGTTTGGGTAATCGAAACGCTATAAAACTGTTTTTTCTCTGAGTGATAGCTTCTACGAGATTGGTGAATAAGTGTTCAGTTATAATGTATTGAAACTCTGGACTTGTTAGAGCTGTTTCAATACCTTCCTGATCTAGTTCTTCTAGTTCATCCTCTCCGGTGAGGTCGAGATAAATTATCCCAGGCTTATCTTCTTCTTTCTCTACCTTATTCTGCATTTCTATATAAATATAATATAAATAGAGAGAGAAAGCAACTATATTTCAAGCATCTTAGAATTGTTTAGCGGGTTATGTTGTGCTGGTTGACCCCATTTATATTCAAAGTATTGGTGGCATGCTTGTTCTTTAACTGCTTTCCTCTGCTTCTCTTCCGGTGTTGCCTCTGTACCTATTGATACAAAATGGTAAAAGTGGCAGTTATATGTTCTCAGCATCTTATATCCTGCTAACTCACACTTAAGAAAGAACTCCCAATCTACTACCCAAGCTCCCGGATAGGCTTCGTCCCATCCTCCTACTGCCAAGTAGTTCTTTTTAGATGTGAAGATTGGTAATGTTGATCCAGTCTCTTCTACCCTATCTACGCTTATCTCTTCTGCGTACTTATTAAAAGCTTCTAAATCGAATGTAAGTGGATCTCTCCCTAAATCCTTAATATTGAACTGGTGGAACATAGAAGGTATCGGTTCTATTTGGTTAGGAGCTATTACAGCATCTTCTTCCCATACCTCTAATAATTTTTCATCCCAGTCTTCTGGAAATACATTATCGTCGTTTACGATAAGAATCTTATCATATTGGGCATTATAGACTCCTAAATTTGTAGCTCTCTGTAATCCCATATTGGATCCAAGATCTAATATATTAATATCTTTAGAGTATTTTTCTAATACTTCTTTGTTAAGATCGAAGAATCCATCTACAACTACAATAATTTGATTTGTTCCTTTTTGATTCTTAATTGCAGAGTTTAGGCATACATCTAATACTTCAGGTTCTTTATATGTAGGTATGATTACTGATATCATACTTTACTCCAATCTGTTAATGGTGTTAACATATTTCCTTCCACGTGGGTTGAGTATCCAGGGATACAGGATACTAAATTTGATCCACTGTTCCAGAGTTCAGTAAACTTATCGTGATCTTTCGTCCACTTCTCTACTAAATCACAATACTTAACGTGTATGTCGAAATGTTTTTTAAGTGTACTGAATTTACAAGCATACGTATTTGTTGTTGAAGGAGTAGTTCTCCAGTGAACGCTTTTAGTAGCTATTACTTTAGATGTTAAATTTTGATACATTGGTAAGTAGTACTTGTCAGGGTGATCATACAGGGTATAATAGTCAGCTCCTATCATAGTAAAACCTTCTTCCATTACGTCTATCCATCCGCGTTTATGGAGGTAGTCGTCTTCTAAAAAGTAAATTATATCCTCATCGGCGTAATTTTGTTCATTTATATAGTGAAGTACGTTTAAAAATGATTGAGCATCATTCCCTCCTTTTTTAGATATCTTATTAACCTCTTTGCTATTTAGAAAATGTTCTTCGATATCGCCATTTCCACAATCATGAAATGCAGTATATTCAACTCTTTTATCTAAAGTTGAAATTAAATTATCAAATATTTTCTCCCTATCAAACCATTTAGGGCGTGGTTTATGTTCTGAGTTGGCAGAGAAATTACAGTGACGTTGGTATAGTCTTATCATGGTTTAATTAATCGTTTTGGAGTAATTTGTTTAAGGCGTTCAGCATTCTCACTTCTTCAGATCTTTGTTTAGCTCTTCCGGCATCACCGTTTATGTAAATGTTAGGTAGATGGTGTATTAAATTATCTTCGAAATCACTTATACAAATCATCTTTTTCATTCCACAGAATTGATAAATGTCAGTATTAACTTTACACTTAACACTATAGCCTGAGTGTCCGAAGAACTGAGTGAAGTCGTACATTTCTCCAATCTTCAGAAGCTGTTCCTTTGTTAATATAAAAGTAGCTTGATGCACATTTGTGAAGTGAGCAAACTTCTTTCCACCATGCTCCTCCACAGAGTTGTAGTCCCAATCATAGTGTGCGTGGTACGCTGGGTAGTACTTTTCTGTTTTATTCTCTTCATATTGAATGAGTCCTGCTATTCTATTCTCAGGGAGGATGTCTACGTACTCTAAGTACTTATCAATATGATGCTCTAAAAACAAGTGATCGTTCTCTCCGAAGAGGAGTATATCAAACTCATCTCGATAGTGCCACAGTACTTGCTTACACGTTAAAGGAAGTAGTTGATAATCTTCTAGCTCTACTACATTGACAAGATCGATTCCTTGAATCTCTAAAGGGATGTTAGAGTTAACTACTACCGTTACTTCGTACTTAGTGAAGGACTTTAAAGTCGATACTACCTGCTCGAGGTAGCTTAGTTGCTCCTCACCGTAGTTTACTAATACTGCTAAGATTCTTTTCATTAGTTAAATATAGTAATTTTATTAGCCTTTTCCAACTTAGTAGTGTATTCTTTTTCTGCTGAGAAGCCGTGCCAGTCTCCTATACCTCTAACATCTTCCCAGTAGTGCTTTTTCTCTGTAGTATGTTCTTGATCGAATCCATAAACCGATACTCTATCGGCAGTATTTACTGCTAAAATTATCCCTAAGAATCCAACAGAAGGTTGTTTACGGTTCATTAAAAGGTCTTCGCAAGATTTCCAGAATTCATCCGACAATATTGAAACTTGATTGTTGGGAGATCTCTTTTCTATGCTAGCAGTTGGGACTGGTCTGTTTACTATGATATGTTGGGTAGGGAGAGAGGGTAGGAGGTTTGGATTATTAGCAGGGAATCTACTGTTACCTGTTGTACCTAGAAAGGTGTGTACGTTTACTATTCTGTAATCGGTCCTACTTCCTACAAACTCTTCATACCCTTCTACTCTAGCTTGATTAAATCTAATTACTATATCATGTGAATCTATACTCGAGGCATAATCACGCTCAAGCAAATGACCACTACTACCTACTACAGCAACACTTTTACCTGTAAAGTTAAACATTCGATTTTAAAATAAATTCAGCTAAATCAAACTCAAATTGGGTATCAATATCTATCGAACGATTACGGGGCATAAAGTAACCCTTAGTTAAACCTTTATAGTAATTTTGATTTTGCTTTAACTTAGTAGTCCAGCTACCATATAATGCGCCATTCGGTCTATAGACTGTAGGGTGATCTTGACTTCTACTATTACCATTTTGCCACGGAAGAGATTTATCGTAATCAAATAACTTATTATCTTGACCTACTACCAAACCAAGTGTAGGTGGGAATTCCATTTCGGTATAGGATAAAACTGAGTCGATCTCTTCATCTAATAATTTTACTGATTGAATAAAGTCATCTGCTATCTTCAATGGGGAAGTTGGTAATGTTAGCCATGTCTGATCATATTCTTCATCTAAAAAGTACATTACTGTATCAATCACTTTAGATGTATCTGATGTTAGATTGTTAGGTCGTTTAACAACTGCTAATGTATCGATTGAATAGTTTACCTGTACCTTATTTAATATTTCATCATCATCTGAAGTAAATATAACTTTATCAAATTGGTTTGATGATAATACAGCATCAATAGTATAAAATATTAATGGTTTACCATTTAATAATTTTACATTTTTACGTGGCAACCTTTTACTTCCCCCACGTGCTGGGATTATACATAATTTTTTCATAGTACTTTTATTTTATAATATAAAAACTGGGTCCTGCAGTATCACTATAATATTTTAACTCTAAATTATTTGTATTAGCAAATTCTTTAATAGCTCTGGTTTCTCCGCCTACAAGGTGTTCATCTATTGATACTATTCCTCCTTTTGATAAATAAGGCCAAAGATGTTGGATTGATTGTAAAGAAGGTTGGTATAAATTACAATCTATGTATATAAAAGATAATTGGGAAATAATACCGTTTTTAATTAGCTCTGGGATTGTAACTTTGCAATCACCTTTATATAAGGTAACTATATCTTTATATTTTATTAATCTATTTTTTACTGTATCGTAGCTTATTTTCCATCTTTTAGTTACATGATTTTGAATAGAGGCTTTATTTGCTCCTTCTATATCTTTATTATCATACCCTTCAAAAGTATCTAAACCTAAATAATGTTTATTACTATTATTTTTATAAAGATATTCAGCTATAATTTCAGTTGTATCTCCACTATAAGTACCTACTTCAATAATATCACCTTTAATGGTACCTGTTTTAGAAAATAAATCTAAAACATTTTTTTTATATTTTTCTGTTTTCATACTATTTAAAACTGTTTAATCTAATTACTACTCGTTCTTTACCTTCTTTAAGTATTTGACCCCCTTTGTGAAAACAATCTGTGTTAAATGCTATTAATGTGCCTGCTTTTTCTTCAATAGGTGTAATATCTAACCCTTCTAATAAATGAGGATAATCTAATTCAATTCTATTTTTTACACCACTATATTGACTATCTTCTTGCCATGCTGTTTTATGTAACTCTTCACCTAACTTATGACTTTTAGGTACAATAGTAAATGCACCTGATTCTTGATCAATATCTGTTAAATAAATAAAATATTTCCAACACGTGTTTCTATCAAAATGTAACCAACCGTTTCTAGCTAATTTATCTCCTACAACATAATCATGGTTACCGTATACACTTACTCCATATCCCTTATCTTTACCTCCTGTGATTAGTAAATATAGATCTTTCATCCATTTAGTATTAAATACTTTACTAATAGCTGAAGATGTAGGGTAACTATTTAAAGTACCACCTCTGAGATTTCTACCAAATTCATAATGTCCAGCTTTACTCTTAATTTCTGCTAATACATTTGATTTTAAATCTTCAAGTTCTTGTCCTTCTAGATAATTTTGTATAATAAATACCCCATCGTCTTGAGCTACTTTATACATTTCTTCTAATGAAGTGCCTTTAGTTAAATATTTCATTATGTAAATAATTTTTTGAAGGTTTGCATTATATTAGAAACTGTACTAGCTAATACATGTCTTCCATCTGGTTTAAAAGCTGATTCAGGTTTACTGGTTACAATTTCATATGAGGGCATATAATATACTTTATCCCAATCATCAACTACCTCTAATGTTGCACTGTGAAGTGTAGATTTAGCTCTCCCTGCTGCTATGTAAGCGCTATTGCCTTCTAGTATTGAGGCTACTAATGGAACTGGAGAGACTGATATTAGTATATTGATGTTTGGGTTGTGTTTTTTAAGTAGTTTTATAGTCTTGTTTAATTCATCTTTCACTTCCTGTTGGGATAGATTGTAGGGCTTGTGGTTTTTATCTCCATCTTTAATACCTATCCAAGGTGCGGCATAGAATGGATACTGCTTTTCTGTAGCCCAATACTCGGTTTGACCTAAAGTAATTATTAGTGTTTCTACATTTTTTAATACGTCGCCGAATTGTTTAAATAATTTAGCTTCATTTGATTTAGCTTCTTCGATAGTAGAACCTAACCTTATAGGTGTTAATTCTTTAGATGATTTAACATAAGGTGATCTTATGTCTCCATCTCCAAAATCCCAAAATCGTTCTGTAGGGTTAAAGCTATCGTATTCTAAACCGCTTTCAATTATTAAACGAATATTTTTAGGATTATAAACCATACCCCAGGCAGGGTCTATAACATTAAAGTTATTTTGCTTCATCCAAAGCAGTATTTCTTCAGCAAAACATGATCCTATAGAAGATACTTTTGAGTTTTGAGTTACAATTTTATCTACATTACTGTAATTTTCTATAATTTGATCGATTGCTAGGCTTGATCTTGGTACTTGAGGGAATTTTCTTCTCCCAAAGGCTAAAGCAGCGTAGCGTGGTCTTGTCTTTTTAAACATCTGTTATTATTTTAGTAATTCAACCATTTCTTCTAAGGGTAATACTGAATCAGCATCTGAATATGATAATGATGGTGTTGGGTGGGCTTCAGCAAAGACCCCGTCATAATTAAAGATATCAGCGGCTTTGAAATACCTAGCAGCTAATGTCGGGTTACCTCCCATACGTCCGTTAGGTTTAGGTAATTGTGCAGAATGTGTTACGTCGAAGATTACTTTGTCAAAGTGTTGTTTAAGATAGTCTACGCTTGAAAAATCTACTACGAACTGAGAGTATCCGAATGCTGAACCTCTTTCGGTCATCCATGCTTCTGCGTTAGGGTTTGTTTTTTTAATCTTATCAATACCCTTAACCATATTTTGTGGGTTCATCCACTGTCCTTTTTTAATATTAACTTTATCAAAATGCCTAGCACATTCAACTAATAAGTCTGTCTGTCTACATAAGAAAGCAGGAATTTGAATTAGGTCTACAGTTTCTGATAGTTTTTCTACCTGCTCTACTTCATGTACGTCTGTAGTTACCTTCAGGTTCGGAAAATCTCTTTTTAGCTGTTTGAATATTTCAACCCCTTCTTCTAGACCGGGACCTCTCTTACCTTCAATAGAGCTTCTATTTGCCTTATCGAACGATCCCTTAAAGTAGAAGTCTTTACCTTCCATTTGGGGGTGTACTGCTGAGAGTACTTCGTGAGATAGTTTGTAGTTTTCTAAGCTACAAGGTCCTATAATGTATGTTTTTTCCATCATATAATTTTATTTAATGCTTGATGTATATTTTCCTGCTGTTCCAGTGTAGGGTTATAGAAAGGAGCTCGATCGTTTTGGATAAAACCTAAACTTTTTAAAGCTGTTCTCATTGATAGGTGCCATCCTTCTTTCATAAAGGTGTTGAAGAGTGGAGTTTCTACTTCGGTCATAATATCCTTAGCTTTATCAATATCTGTAAAGTATGCAGTATAGAAAGTTTCTTCCCATTCGGGATTAAAGGAACCTACACCAGATAGGAAGGTGGTTGCTCCGTGAGGTTCTAAAGCCCAGAAACGTCTCATACTACCTCCAGCAACAATGACTTCTAAACCTTCCGGTATATTTTTAATACTGTGTGTTAATGTCGAAGATTCCTCTTTCATTCCTATAAAGTTACGAATTTTAGATAAGGATTTCAACAGAGGCTTACTATATTCATACATCCCTCCAGAACCTTTCCTTAAACTATTACCATGTACTAATACGTCTAAATTACTTATTTCACATATATCCTTAAAAAATCTAATAATTTGTTTATCATTATAATACCTCTCTGGGAATATTATTAGTATTGAGTTTGTACTTGGGTCAGCGATAGAGTTTAGATGTCTAATCTCTTCCTTAAGTAACTTCGTGGATAGTGCAGGTATACCGAGTATCTTTTGCCCATTAAAGGAGGTCACTGTTTCATTGAATAACCTCACCTCTGCAACTGTCATTAAATTATATTGTGAAGTTCCGGCAGTGGTCATTACAGTTTTACTACCCTTCTCTTCTAGATATTTCAAATACTTCTTTGTAGAGGATAAATCTAACTCTTCGTTAGTATCAAAAGAAGGTGCTATAGGGTATACAGGGCTGTTGTATCGTTTCATATCTCTTCTATTCTTTTGGTTTTATCACAAATTAATAAATCATACGCTGGTTTTTCGCCAACGCTTAGGTAGTGGTATTTACACCCCCATTCTTTAAGTTGATTTTCAGTTAGGTTATACCAATCAAGACCTGTGACTGTTCCTCTAGCTGTCCAGTATTTAATTGTATGCCCTTCTTCGTATAGTTTATTAATCTTAGCAATATTATCTAAGATAGGGTATGCTAAGGGGTATTCGCGTTCACCCTTATAAAAGCATATTGTTTCATCTATATCTACGTAAATATTCATAGAGTGTCATAGTAGTTATTCTGTCTCTCTTGTCTTTCTATTGTCTTAGGGTGTTTAAAAGCCCATAGTTCCTCTGTTGGGAGGTTAGTTACTGTATCGTATCCTTCTAATACTTCGTGTACTTTGTTTACCCATTTGATAGAATTATTATTTTTATAGATTCTCTGCTGGGCATCAGGCCAGTTTACCCATCCTTTTTCGTTAACTCTCCATCCCCATTTCTGAATATGTTGATCTGTTAGACCTACAACGGTATTTACTCTTGGAACCATAATCATATCAACATCGTTTTCTTCTAATATGATAGGTATATTTTCCATAAACGTTACGGTAGGCATTTCATCGGCATCGATATTAATAATATAATCTCCGTTGCATAATGCAGTAAGATGGTTTTTAAATCTATCAAAATGTCCATCGAAAGGATAAGCGTGCCATCGGAAGTTACTTAGTTCTGCGTTTTGAGCTCTCAAATAACTTTCAACACGAATAGATCCACCCATGTTATCATATAGAACTACAATCTCATCTTCCTTTCTTTTATGTTCTACCAGGAAGGAAAGTAGCTTTGTAATTTCAGCTAACTCGTCTTTAACGGTAATTGCATAACTTATTTTCATTACTTTAATATACGAACTATCCGTTAAACATGCCAATATAATCTAGAGCTTCTATAAAATCCTTCTCTATAAAGTCTTGCTTAGTGCTCATGTCCATCCTCATAGAATAGTATTCGTCTTTTTTTCCCGGGATGGGATACTTCTCTTTCTCTTCCTCCTTAACAGGAACTGCTCTCACTGCTGTCCATCTCCAGTTGTCTTTAGCACTACCGTTTGCGAATACCATTCCTTTATCTGGTATGTTAGTGGTTTGAGGGATCCAGATCTCTCTTGTTTCGGGATCCTTCCAGATCAAGTCTTTATGTAATTCTGGAAGGGATTCCATCTGTAGGTCGTAGAATTCAGTACCTTCTAGCATAATACTATTGCTGCTATATCCGCAGCCGAAACATTGCTTGATACTAATATCTGCTGTCACTTCCTGAACGTAACAAGCATCTCCTCCGCAATGAGGGCATACAGTTAATTTATCTTTTTCAATCATACGTTATACTTTTTTAAGTTTAGGTAGCTTTAATTTTGGTAGTTCTACTTTATTGTCTTTTGGAGCTCCTACTTTCTTTAGTGTAGGAAGTTTAAGCCCTACTTGTTTAGCGATCTCAGGAACTACTGCCTCTAATCTTTCTCCTAAATGGTCTTTCATAGCTTCCCAGCTAAATTCTGTTCTAGACTTATAAGCCTGTTTTTTCGCTTTTACCTTGTAAGATTTATATTTCTCAAACATATCTCTCATATGAGCACCTACTTGAGCATAATCTACCGTTAGCCACTGCCCTTCCTTAATCAACCATTTATTAGCTGCTGATGAATGGATTGGTGTCAGTTCACCGCCTATAAGAGAGGTCATCTCGGGGTCAAGAAAATCAGTATGACCGGACCAGTTAGTTGTTAGTAGCGGCTTCTGTGAGGTCGTAAACTCTAATAAAGGTCTTCCGAAACCTTCTCCTCTAGTAAGGCTTACCATAGCTTTAACTTTCGGATGATTATATAGCTCGTTTATTTCTGTATCGGTTAGATCCCCATTTAGTAGATATACATTAGGAATATTCCTAGACTTTACCGTCTTTTTTACCGCTTCAATCTTCTTGAGTATAGCTTCTCTACCCATATAGGAGCTAGTTCCTTGACTAACTTTTAATAATAGTGCAGGTTGCTTACTCTTATTCTTGAACGTCTCGTAGAACACTTTAATTAGCATTCCGATATTCTTCCTATCTTCTCCAATCTCCCCTGGTAACCACATACCGCAATGTAAGAAGGCGAACTGTTCTTTAATGTCTGAAAGGTTTATACTGGTTTTCTCTGTGTCTTTTAATGGTCGGTATGTCTCTATATCAACTCCTTCAAAGAGTACTTCAACAGGCTTTTGGAGGGTTATCTTACCGATAACCTGCTTAGTCTTTTCATCTTTTTTCTCGAACCCGACTGTCTCAAATACGTTTTTAGAGTGGTTCGAAGATACGAAATTCATATCCATTCTATTAAGTCCCTCTATCCAATCAGGAGCACATACAGTACTTTCTATACCGGCCGTAAATCCTATATTATATTTTCCTACAGGTTGAAACTCATTAGGTATAGTTACTTGAGCCCATATATCAGGCTGCTCTGTAAGCTCGTGTATTATATGTTTACGTAAGAATTCCCATTCAGGATTGTCTTCTATGAAGCCCCAAGGAGTATTTCCCCATCTTTGAGGAAGTATCTTAACATCATACCTATCTAAGGCTATAATCGCTTTAACTAAGTCTCTTGATCTTGCAGAGTATCCACTATAACAATCTATCGGACAGCTTATAACAAATGTATTTTTCATTTATAACTTTAATTTAATATACTAATTCGTGATTTACAACTTTCTTGGCTTGATCTCCTACTCGTATTAATTCATACTTCTCTCTAGGTTTCCAAGTCTTGAATAACTTATCTATATTCTGTATAACTCTCTCTCCCATTATCTTTGAAGTAAAGCCAGCTTCCTGTCCTGTAGCCCATTCTAGACCTTTTAGACCTATTCGAGTTCTTTCTTCAGAACTCAAGCTATGGAGTTTCTTTAACTGTGCTGCTGCATCCTCAGGGGTACATCTATCATCCCAGATGTAAGGAGTAGCAGGAGACCCTTGAATTGATTTAGTAGCCGGGTATACAGGAAATGCCCATTCACCATGCTCGGTATATGTCTTATTATGATTAGAAGGTACCTTAGCGTCTGGAGTATACCACTTTGAGTCTGGGTCTACAAATCTCATTTGGTCTTGCATTCCTCCAGTAACATTAGCTACAAACGGCGTACCGGATAATAAAGATTCAGTTAGAGCTAATCCCCATCCTTCATTAGAAGAAAGTAATATAGTAGTATCTGCTATATTATACAGGTAATTCATTTGCTCAGGAGTTAACTGTCCTCCGGTAAAATGTATATTATAACCCTGCTCAGGTGGAGCTACTAGCTCTATTACAGCGTTTAGATCAGTTCCGTTAGTATCTACCTCCTGGGTATGTAGAAGCAGCATTGCTTTCTTCTTATCCTCTTCTGATAAGGTATCGGCAAAATGCTTAAAAGCTAGAATCGTATCAGGAATCTGCTTACGTCTAATATTCCTTGAATTAAATAATACAGTAAAGTTAATATCCTTACCTTGCTTCATTTTAGTTTCAAAGTCTACAAACGCTTTATCTATTTTCTCTTTTCCTAAAGGTCTGAAGACTTCCGGATCTACTCCATGAGGTACATACTCTATAAGTTTTGCTTCTCCCTTATCTCCTAATACAAGCTGATTGATATTAACTGTCTGTTTTGAGATACCTAATAAAGCATCACAGGATTCATAGAAGGTCTTATTGTATATCGGTGCCGGGTAGTTATCCCAGATATTAAGATATACAATAGGAGTCTTCTTTCTTATCTCCGCCTCCATCTCAAATAACCAAGTCCAATATCTAGGATCAGTTATAATAAAGATAGCATCTATCTTCTGCTGGCTAATTACTCTCCTAAGCATGGCAGGGTCTCCATAACCGGTAATCGGATACAACGTAACAGATGCATCCGAGATACCGCTCTTAGTACCTACATCCGAGGATAAATCAAATACCCTTCCTTCATCCGGATGCTTGACCGCCCCGCCGAGGTTTACCCAATTATAATGGTGTGCGGTATTGGTGACGATCTCACGAGCCATATGGGCAACGCCCGAGTGAGCGCGAATATCGTCCGACAATAAAAGGATCTTCTTTCTTTCTTCTTTCTTAATATAACCTTGCTGTTTATTCATTTAACTAATATTATTTTCTATAACTTTATAATCGATCATACTCCAGGCGGTTGATTAGGTCTAAGATAAACTCCTCGGCCTGCGAGGTCTCGCGAGCTTGTATCATTAGTAAGAGGTTTGATAGGTCGCGATAAAGTCTCTCTTTTACTTCCTTATTCATAACTCTAATATAATAACTTATCTTTTAGTAACCAACTTATGAGGATAATTACTTCTTCTTTAAAGATAATACAAGGTTCTTGAACCTCTCATCGGTTAGGTACATCTCAAGGCAAGTATCCACAAGGTAGGTTAGTGTATATTTGTCTCTAACACACTCTACTTTGAAATCATTAAACTTGTCTCTGTCTACTTTTACCGACGTTAATATCCTGTCTGCTTTACTTTTATTCATATTTATACATATATAGATATCTTAAAATATTAGAGTAGGAGCCTAATTGAAGTATCACCCCAGATCCCCCATAACCCGTACCGTGCCTTAAGAGCTCCTAGTGTGCCTGCGAGTATATATATGTGGGAAATTTCGCGAGCCATATTTTTTACCTACGCCCCCCGCCCTCTGCTGCACAATTCCGGCTTGTCTACAAATGCACAGAAGCGGCAATTGGATTGGGATGGTCTCATTTCGAATTCTCTTTCTTTATAGTTACCATCTTTCTCAAAGCAACCTTCGATAAACTCTTTTACTACCGCAACTGCTTTCTTTGTTTTGATTGGGCCTGATGCTGGTCTGAATTCTGATATCCTTGGTTGAGGAAAATCACTTTCTTCCCATATCTTTCTCTTTACTATTACAAATGCTACGTCTATCTTCTCTTTTGGTATGTTAAATTGACGAGAAAAGAACTCCTTATATAATATAAGTTGGTTTTGTTTCATTACATCTTTTCTTGCGTTCTTGTTCCAGCCTCTTGTAGATGTTTTAAAGTCTACTATTTTAAAGGTTTCTGTATCTTCATGATAGAGTACTGCATCTATAAAACCTTTGAAGAGAGTGTTCTTGTATTCTTCTTCTGGGGTCATTAGTATAGGTATTTCGATTCCGGCTAAATGCCATCCTCTTTTTTGAATAAAGCCACCTTTCTTCTTCTTCCACTCTCTTAAGATATGTACTCCATCTTGGTAGAACTCTTGAAGTTCTATTGCAGTTGAAAAATGTTCTCCGTTTCTCTCTTTTCCTATCTTATAGTTCTTAAGCATCTCCTCTCTCAGGAGTTCTTCTACATCTAACTCGTCTGCTGCTTTTACGGATTCATTATAGAACTTATTATAATACTCTTGTATTACTTCATGAAAGCTTGTTCCGAAACTTGTATGTATTGAATCTTTATATACTTGAAGCTTATCTTTGTAATTTAATTTCCAAGAGTGTGGACACCTGTGAAACATTGAGATTTGAGAGAAGCTTATATTTTTCTGACCTGCTGCGTAGTTTACGGTCGCTGTCTTATATGCTTTAATCTCTTTTAATATTTTAGGTATCTTTTTCTTTGCCATTAAAAAGGGTTTAACTTAGTGCTTCTATCTTTTTTAATATAGCATCCGCTTCAGCAGCTTTTGCATCTGAGGCTGTTCTATTGATTGTACTTAACTTGTAGGACTCTTTAAGAAGCTTTTCGTATTGAATTTCTAGTTTGTCTTTCTCAGTTCTCTTTTTAAATATCCCGAACATATTATACTTTCTTTTTTATAAGTTCTACTTTTAATTTCTCCATGTAGAGTAACATATCCATCATCTCTTCCATCGCGTGATCGATCCATTCCTCAGTAGTAAGATCATCTCTATCCATTGTAGCGTTATATTTATTATAACCTACTTCTGCTCTAGATACAAACTTTTCGTTAACTCTCCGTACTACTGAGTCTGGTTGAAATCCTTCGTAGTTAATCTTGTTCATCTACTTCGTTTTCAAATTCTCCTCTTAATTCTTTCGGTAATGTTTCTGTTAAGATTTCTCTAGTCGCTACGTCGTAAAATACAGGGATCGGCATTATGCCATCTTCTGTTCCTCCGGTTACGAATTTAGAAACTTTTCTAAGGATTACTCCTTCTGAAAATAATTGATTACCATCTTTGGAGAGTACTGCTGTAGTATTCTTCAAATCGATGTTCATCTGCGGTGCTTGTGGTTGATTCATTTTAATTATATAATTTTATTGTTCTAATGTATAGTCTCCGTATATAGAATACGTCTTTGGTTTTTCTTCTGGTATTTCTATCTCTTCGGTTGTAATTGCAAAGAGTTTTCCTTTCAAGGGCTCTAATCTAAAATCAGCTTTTAGTTCTTTCTTTTCAAACCATGCCTGAAGAGTATCTGCTATACCTTGCCGTACTTTAGTTTCTCCTTCTAGTAGCCATTGATCTCCTGGAGGTACTCTTTTTGCAATTAACGTAAGTGTTTCTTTAATTTCTTTATTCATTCTCTTTTACTTCTATAAATTCAACTTCTTCGATTTCGTTTACAAAGTAGTATATATTTTGATTCTTAAAAACTTTCTCTGCCATCCAGTAAGCTTTCATCTGATCGGTAAGTTCTTTAGGTAGAATCTCTCCCGGAGGTACCGAGAGAGTTCTTCTTATCTCATACTGAGTATCGTTTATCTCTATTACTTTTCCGAGACCTATCATCTTACCCTAACAGCATATTAGGATCCATACCAGGCATACCGTTACTCGGGTTATTATTATCTGCTTCGCTTACATCTTCAGCTACTACTGCTTCGGTAAGCATTAACGTTCCTGCTACTGATGCGGCATTCTCTAAAGCGTTTCTAGTTACCTTAAATGGATCTAGTATACCTGCTTCTTTCATATTTACAATCTTACGATTATGAACGTGGTAACTATTCCAAGGACCTGCTGCAAGTACTTCTTCCATAATATTATCAATTTCGTCTACTTCGAATCCAGCGTTAGATAGTATCTTTACGAACGGTGTAGTACATACCTCTTTAACTAAAATACTTCCTAAACTATCTCCTTCAAGAGCGGCGCTAGCATGTAGTAGTGCAGAACCTCCTCCTGGTACTATCCCTTGCTCGATAGCTGCTCTAGTTGCGTGAAGGGAATCTTCTACTCTATCTTTAGTTTCTTTCATCTCTAATTCAGAGCTTCCGCCTACATGTATTATAGATACGCCTCCGGTAAATTTACCTAGTCTTTCTTGAAGCTTTTCGGTTTCGAATGGAGTTTTAGAGTTATCAATTTGAGTTTTTAACTCGTCTATTCGTTTATCGATAGCTTCTGAATCTCCTTTACCGTCTATGATAATGCTATTTTCTTTCTGTATATTAGCTTTTCTTGCTGATCCGAACCATTCTCTATTAAGTCTGGATAGTTTCATTCCTTTTTCAGGACTGATTACAGCTCCTCCGGTAAGTACAGCTATATCTTCCATAATTAATTTACGTCTGTCTCCGAAATCAGGAGCTTTAACAGCAGCTACTTTTAAAGTACCTCTCATCTTATTAACGATAAGAGTTGCTAAGGCTTCGTTATCGATATCTTCACATATAATTAATAATGATTTATTTTCCGATGATACAGATTCTAGTACTGGAAGTAGGTCTTTAGCTTGTGATAGCTTACCGTCGTAGATAAGAATGTAAGGATTATCTAAGACTGCTGCCATAGTGGAGTTATCGTTAACAAAATATGGGGATTTATAACCTCTATCGAACTGTATACCTTCTACAGTCTCTAAGTAAGTTTCACCTGTTCTTGATTCTTCGATAGTTACGATTCCATCTCTACCTACTGCATCTAAAGCAGATGTAATAAGATTCCCAACCATTTCATCGTTATTAGCAGAGATACTAGCAATTTGTTTTAGCTGATCTTCTGATGTGATCTCCTCTACAATATTCTCTTTAATGTAAGCTACTATTTCTTTAACAGCTTCATCTACCTCTCTTTTAATTGCTACTGCGTTAGCGCCTTCGTCTAGGAGAGTTAGTCCTTTTGTAGTAATTGCTTGAGCAAGTAGAGTGGAAGTAGTAGTACCATCTCCTGCAGAGTTAGCAGTATTAATAGCTGCTTGTTTAAGCATATCGATTGCTATTGACTGTACTGGGTTCTTTAGTGAGATGACTTTAGCTACCGTAACACCGTCTTTAGTAGATCTAACTTCTCCTGTTTCGTCTCTATACACTACATTTCGTCCATTAGGTCCTAGTGTAGATGTAACTGCATTTGCTAATAGGTCAATCCCGTCCAGTAATTGACGCCTAGCATCGTTTGAGTATTCTATTTGTTTATTCATGATTAGTCTTCTTTCTCTATTAATGCTAGTATTTGATTTTCTGGACCGATATAGTAATCTTCTCCTTTAAATTCGAACTTAGTAAATCCCATCGTAGGTAATACTACTCTATCCCCTTCTTCGAAGATGGTCTTTACAAAGCCTACACCTGGCATACTGTGGCCAGGTCCTACACTTATAATTTCTCCCATCTTATTCTTCTCACTTCCTAGGTCTGGGACTATTATATTCCCATGGTACTCTTCGTCAAGCTCTACAGGCTTTACGATTACTGCGTTATAAACTGCTTTTAATTTCATAGTAATGTAATCTTCTTTAAGTCTTGTATTTTATTTGATAAATTCTCTGCATATTCTTTTAGGCTTTTATAGCTCTCTCCTCTAACTGTATCTTCTACCATCCTCTTTAAACATATTTCTACGGTTGAATGAAACCCTAAGGTAGCCCATCTCTGGTTTCCGTCTTTCCTACTACTTAAATGTTTCTCTAAACAGTACTGATACTGATCCATTTTTATACGGTACGGGTATAAATTAGGATCTTCGATGTAGTTTGCTTTACTTTCTAATTCTTCTTGAGTCATATAACTTTTAATATTTAGTTTAATATAGGTATTTTTATGCGGTATTCCAACTTCTTTTTTAGTGTCCGTCAGCTAGATTAGTTGCTATTTCTGGAGGTGCTTTAAGAGTTACTCCTGGTAGTTTGGTTGTGGTTTCCATGATATGCTGTACTATCTCGGATGCCTCTTTGGACTGCTCTTCTACAACTTTCATTACTAGTTGGTCATGTATCTGTGCTACCACTACTCCTTTTATACCTACCTCTTTAAACTTCCTATTAATAGCTAGTGCTGCTCTATTTACTACAGAGGCTGCTAAAGATTGAATTTGAAAGTTTAGACAGTTATTAAGAGCGTTCTTATAGTCCCTATACCATTGTAGTACTTGATCTTTACCATACTCTCTTTCTAATTCTTTTCTTGTTCTCCAGTCCATAATAGACTCTCCGAAGATATCATAAACTGCTTTTCCTTTATCTAGATGTCTTACTCTTCCTACTTGGTTCTGGATAGTACCTGAGTTTTTAAACTTCGCTCTAGATTCTTTAATCCAATTTGCAACTCCAGGAAACCCTTCTAGATAACCTTGGTGAAGTCTCTTTCCTTCCTCCTTGGATACTCCAATAGACATCGCAAGAGCGTAAGCGGACATTCCGTAAGCTATCCCTAGTGAATATCCTTTTGCTGTATTTCTTTTAGGAGCGTCTAACTTCTTAAGAAAATTAGGAGCTTTTTTATCTGCAGAGACTCCATCAGGGTACTTATCCTTTTGATTATTTAGATTCTCTGTTCGTATTGCTACGGTAGAGTAGAAGTCGTGTCCTTTATTAAAGATTTCTTGCAATGCTTTATCGTTCGAAATAGATGCAAAGATGTGCGGCTCTAAAGACTCATAGTCATCGTCTACAAAAACTGTACCTGGATCGGAAATAAAGAATGCTCGGATGGTATTAGTATAATGTACGATGATTGGATCTGCTTCTCCTTCTTCTTTCGGTTTAGGTAGTTGTTGTAGGTCGGAACCGTATCTTCCGGAAACAGTACCGTTCTGCTTAAAGTAGGGATAAAAGCGTCCGTCCTCTGCAGCATCGTAGAATCTATCTATATAGGTTGATTTAATTTTAAGCAGCTTATTATATAGCCTTAGGTTCTTACACCATTCGTATTTAGTGGATAATGCTTGGATAGCGCCGTCGTCAAATTGAGCTTGACCTTTTGCAGTCTTAGATAGAGGTTTTTCTTTAAGGTAGTCAAATGCTATTTCTGCTAGTTGTTTCTTGGATTGTATATTTATTAACTCTCCGTCGTTAGAATCTTTCCAAAGTTTCATAGATACTCTGATGACTACTTCTTCTTCTAGGTGTTCTAGTTCTCCGGTAAGTAAGTACTCTCTTACTGGATGTTCTTCTAAGGCTAGTACGTTTGAGTTTTTTAAAGAGTATCCTCTTGCTGTTTTTGGTAAAGGTAGCCCGTAAAGCTCTACTAAGGTAGAAGCCCATTTACCTTTAGGAGAGGGTGGGAAATTTTTAAGAGCAGTATCCATAACCCATTCTTTCACCTTACTTAACTTTAAAAGCTCCGTCATTACAGAACTCTTATACTTCTCTTGATCCTTAATAACATCCTCTCTAGTCTTTTCTATTAATGGTATATCCAGGGCTAGCCCCTCTATCTCCATTGGTATAGTCACCTCTCTATACAGAGGCATTACCTCCTCTTCAAAAAAGAATTTCTCGAGACCTTCCTCTTTTAGTACCTTTAAGAAATGGTTGCAAATCCTTAAAGTTAAATCCGTATCCGCTGCTGCATACTTAGATAGTATATCAATATCTGCTTTATACATCTCAAAGTTTACTCTGGTAGTGACTCCTCCGTTTTCCTTAATAGATGCTTTTAGTTCTATCTGCTCCTGGTTAGCTGCTTCTTTTACGTCTAGTCCAATCTCTTCTTGAATCATTATTGCAATTGGCTTTAATCCAAAAGGACTACCGTATCCAAATGCTCCTTCTTCTTTTACTGTATGTACTAGTAAGGCAGTATCTACCCATAAACTTGGAAGTAGATCTACTCCGTAGAAGTTATTAGTAAAGCGAGCATCGAAAGATGCATTGTGCATTATTAATTTCTTACCTACGAGCATTGAGATTAACTTTCTTGCTATATTATGGCACCCTGTACCTTCTATAGTTAATTCTTCTACTTGTTCTGTTTCTGTATTCCATACCATTGTAGGTAGGTAGAATCCAATACCTACATCCCCTGATACTGAGAAGCCGATAATCTTTCCTTTACGTGGGTTAAGACTTGTAGTCTCTGTATCGTATGCAAGGGTGTCGCTGTCTTGAATATGTTGAAATAGTAACTTAAGGGTCTCTTTAGAGTCTACCTTGTAATACTTTTTATCTATAACCTGTTTAACCATACTTTATTATAACATAAAGATACGAAAAAAAGCCTGCCGAAGCAAGCTTTTTCTACCTTTTAATTCAAAGTTTTCGAATATTATTTTCTGAATGATTCTACAATCATGTCAGCTTCTGTGATTACTGATTCGTTTAGTTCAGTTGATCTTTCAGTGTACTCTCTATATACTTCGTCTCTTTGCTCGTTAGATAGAGGTTTGAAGTTTACTAGTTTACCTCCTTCTTGTTTAGCTGCTATATCCGGAAAGAGCTCGTTTGCTATTCTAGTAAGCTCCTTAGACTTTCTATCTGCAGCATACATCTGCTTAAACTCTTTGTCCATTTTAGCTTCTTCTAATTCAGCACCTGATCTTCGTTTCTCTCCTGTAACGATGTCGTCGTATGCTTTCCACCGATCTCCTCCGTAAAGTTGGTTGATAATCTTCTCTCCTAATTCCTCAAATTCATTATCGGTTAGGGACTTTTCTTCTTCAGATCCTTCTAAATAAAACATACCTATAAGCGTTTTAATTCTTTTTGTGCGTTTGTTTGATTCTGTATAATCATCCAAGTCAATTTTTTCATCTTCCTCTCTTTCTTCTAATCCAGCACCTGATCTTCGTTTTTCTCCTCTAACGATATCATCGTATGCCTTACCTACATCCCCTCCGTAGAGTTGTTTAACAATCTTCTCTCCTAGTTTCTCGAATTCATGATCAGTTAGGGTATTTTCCACTCCAAATCCATCTAAGTAGAACATACCTATATCTGTATAATCAGCCCAATAGTCTTTTTCAACTCCTTCTTCTAATTCTCCTTCTTCATTTCCTCCCATGAACATATCTTCGATATGCATCATAGCCATCTCTGCAGCTTCCTCTATACTCATCCCAGCTGTGTGAGCTAGATTGTTGATTACTGTTCTTAAATCTTCAAGAGATGAGTCTACAAACCTATCTTCTTCTAGAGTATCTTCTGCTATTGAGACATCCTTGCCTGAAGTTTTAGCTTTTTTTATTGCAGCATCTACAGTAGCTTTAGGAGTACCTTCTGATTTAGCTATCTCTGCTGCTTCAGCAGGCTTGGTCATCTTAGTTACAGTAGTTATTTCTTCGACTTCAGCTTCTTCTAATTTTTTAGCTTGGTAAGCTGCTTTAATGCTTTCTAAGGTTGGTAATGCTTCACCTTGCTTTCTACTATCAAATCCGGGGGCACCTTCGTTTAAAAGGTTATTTTTCTGTTCTGTGAGAAAAGCTTCTTTTATTAACTGTTTTAGTTTAGTTTTTTTCATTACGGTAGTAAGTGTTTTCTTCTATAATAATAAATAGAGTATTATTTTGCTTTATCCCAAGCTGTTGTACCTCCTTGAAATTGTCCGTCATATAATTCTTCTACTGCAGAATTTTCGTGGAAGAGTATTTGACACGCTCTTGCGTTCTTTTCTATAATTAACTTAACGTTAACTACCATTACAGTTCCCATTCTCTCTGTTTTATAGCCTGGATCCCATACCGGGGATACTATTTGAGTACCGGTTCTATATAAAGAGCTTCTATGTAGAATAAACCCTGTGTAGTTTTCGGGAATATCACATCCTTCATTAAAGGTAATAGCATAGGTTCCTGGTTCTAGTACCCAGCATTCTTTACCGTCTACTTTAGAGGCAGGTACACTTTCATAAAAATCCGGGTTAATATGAGTAGTATCTTTATATACGACAGAACCTCCGAGTATATACTCTACGTTCGCTAAACTTAAATCGATACCTACTTGCGCTGGCTTTGAATGCTCTGAGGGAATTATAATCCCTTTCTCTAATATTTCTTTTGCTGATAATAACATTATGTCTTTATAATAAGGTCTTTCTTAGGAGTATACAACTTAAAGTGCGAATATTGCAGGATAGTTACGGCAGTACCCTTTATCGTCGTTGCATCCCATTCCTACTATCCATTCGTCATCAATTTCGAATCCGTAGCTAAAACTCTTAGTCTGTTTTGAAGGGTCCCATTTTGAATCTTTTCTCTTAATTAGGGTAACTATATTAATAGAGGCTGGTTTTTTAACTTCTAAATACTCTGTGACTGCTTTCATACTGTTCCCGGTATCGAAGATATCGTCTACTAAATAAACGTGTTTGCCTTTAATTGGAGTTTCTAGGTCTTTCGTTATCTGTATATCCCCTTGCTTACGTTTACTTATGTAAGACTTAACTCTCATGAAGTCACATTCAATATCGATAGGGATTGCTCTTACTAGGTCGGAATAGAATATAAATGCACCGTTTAGTAAACCTACCATTACAACAGGAGTCTTATCTTCTCTATGTAGGTCTGTGATCTGCTTACCTATTATTTTTGTTTGTATTTCAATCTTTTTAGTATTAAATAGTTCTCTCATTCTATTCCTTATTATGTAGTTAATTAGTTTTGAACAATATCCAATCTAACCCTTTTACATCCTGGTTAGGGAAGTAGAATGTAAATTTATTTTCATCACACCAGATAGTTTTAGTAAATCCTACCGGTACTAAAGCTCCTGTTGGAAGCCAGTTCTGAGGTTTATCTTCAAAATGGAGGTTAATAGTTACAGTTACGTTTCCGTATACTTTTGCTAAGTTTCTTTCAAACCTTTCTAACTCTTTCCATGGACCTCTATTTAGACTTTGATGCTGTAAGGCACAGTTTAAATACGTAAAGGTCTTTTTTAAGGTTTCTCGGTCACAATTAAATGCAGCTGCGGGTGCTAAATGTCCTTTATCAAAAATGTTCTTAGCGTAGTCTTGATTGTCTGATGTTTCTATACTATCACAGGTATAAAAGTCTAATCCTTTCCGGCTAGCTGTTCCTCTCGGACATTCAACTGTATAAGATAGTTCTAAGGGCTGTTGGTATTTTTCAGAATATGTAACAGTAAAAATATCGCTATGAATATTCCTTAGTTGTAAGTCTTGTGCGTAGGTAGTACTAGCTAGTAGGAGTAGGAAGGTTATTAACCCTAAGATGAAAAGAACTGTTTTTGTTTTAATGGTTTTATACATATCTTTGTTTTGAAAATGCTATAATGTGTGCTCTACCTGTAAATTTATACCCTTTATCTCTACACATATTCATTACTACTGGGTAGGATTCGAATAATGGCTCTCTATCATCTCCTGCTGGCATACACCAGACCCTATCTTTTACATGCTTAAATACTTCATCTCTTGTTGTATAGTCTTTAAACTTCATTTCAAATAAAGCATCGGTTAGGTTTTCAATAAACTGCTCTACTTCTACGAGCATAGATAGATCTTTATCGATAACTGGTTTTAGGTGAAACTCTCTGTGATAGTTGATTGATTGGGAGATTGCATCGATATTCATTCTCAATCTATTATGAATTTTAATCATTTTTTCATCTACCTCTTTTCCTTGCGGAGTTAATGTTCCTACAACAGGTACACTATTACTAAACTTAGGACTTAATGAAAGTAAATCTAGAGGGTAATCTGTTTCTAGGTAATGAGATCCTTCAGTTTCCATGGTAATAACTATACCTCTATCTTTAGCAAAGTTTGTAAGCTCATTTACCACGGCAGGGTGCATAGAAGGAGACCCTCCGGTTAGCATCATTTCTTTAATGTAGGGATGCTTATCGTACATTTCAATTATATTATTAAAGGTATATCCTCCCTTTTCAGGATGTATACTAGTCTGCCAACTATCACACCATCCGCCTTCTCCGAAATAACACCTGTGAGTACATCCTGTGGTTCTAATAACTATGGTCGGGTATCCTTGTCTCGATCCTTCTGATTGAACCGCTGTGTAAAGTTCGAGTACGGGAAGTACTTTATCATAATTTTCTACTCTTTTTAACGCCATTTACTTTTTTTTAATTACTATAAATATAAGATTTTTTTGCTTAATTTACAACTTTAAATTTTATAAGTATCTCTGCAGTGTTTTCTACTACTTCATAGGAAGAGTATCTGCTATCTAACTTCAATATTTTACTGAAGTCGTAAACTGTTACTGGGTGGTGTTTCACACCTTCTAACATATTCATCCTACGTTCTGCTGTTAATGTTGAAGTTTGATAGTCTATTCCAAAGTTAGATAGTTGGTTGTCTAGGTATAGGTAGTATACGCTATCTGCTAGTTCTAGAACTTTTATCTTTATTTCCATAACTCTTTGTTTTCTCTATTGGCATATTTTTTAACATTTTAAACAGATCTTTTTCATCCTGTTTAGAGAATCCGTCTTTAGGTTCATGCATTTCCCAAGTATCCTCTTCTTCCATTTCCTAGCCTGCAATATAGAGTGCAGTATTTTTGCCGTGTTCCATAAACTCTACTGATGTTATTTTAACTCTTCCTTGGGTTTCTTTATCTACAAAAGTATTCAACTTATTATAAATATACTCTGCAAACTTTTCAGCTCCGGATGCTGGTATTATTCGTACTTGTGCTACTCCTGCTTTATCCATCTGTAAGAAGGATTCTTTAAAAGGGTCGTCTTCTGCTACTATAAAAGTATGATCAAACATATAGTCCATCCAAGCCTTAGGTTGCATACCGTCGATAAGAGTTTCAGCTCTTTTCATTCCGCCGAAATCCCATACCCAGTTTCTATCGTCTAACTCACCTTCGAAAGTTAACTTAAAGCTTACTCCGTATCCATGTACGAATCTACAGTGCGTAGTTTCTGCTTTCCATTGACGGAATACTGTACTAAATCCATCGAAGACTTTTGTTGATTGAAATCTACCCATTATAAAAATCTACTACTTCTTGCATGGATCTAACACCTATAAACTTATCGACCATCTTACCGGTTGAATCTACCTTAATTACTGCCGGTACACTTCTTACCTGGTAGTCAGCTAGTACCTGTTGATCTTTATCTGCATCTACTTTTCGTACCGGTATTCCAGTTCCAGCTACTTTCTCCATCGTTGGTCCGAAGGTCTTACAAGGTCCGCACCAAGTTGCACTTATGTATACTAATTTATTCATAATATTTATTTAAACTAATTCTTCTACTATTCCTATCACTTCACTCAATATAAGAATCCCGGTTGCAATTACCAAATCAAATGGTAGAAAAGCGTACCCTATAATTCTTATTCCAGACTTAATAAAGCTTATAATTTGATGCCATTTTTGATTTGGCATATAGTCTAGATCTCCCGTAGTATTTGCCCCGACCCATACACTTTTAAACTCCGTAGCGCTGGAGTTATTATTCTTGTATGGTTTATTTCTATCCAAATCATAATAGGATTGATGATGCTTTACTTCACCGGTAGTGCTTACGTTTTTACTTTTATTGTTAAAATAGCTACCTCGTCTTGATTCTGTTATTCCGTCGCTCATATTATTTAGTTAGTTCTTCTTTTACGTATTCTGAAAGTATTTGTTCTACATAAATCCTAGCTGTTTCGTAAGTGACGGGGCCGCTTTCGTCTTCATATTGTACTGGATCCGGTCTTCCTAGTTCCATAAACGCTTCAATACGTTCAACTGAAGAAGCTGATTTATAGTCCGAATTACCTGATGGGTACGGTTTATAGGAAGTATTTGTTCTTTTATAGACTTCATTAAAGTTAATTGCTAACTCTCTACATAGTGTTTCTCCGTCTTGTAGTATAGTAGATTTATCACCGTCTAAATAAGGTGTAAAATAATCTACTTTATCTGCATCCCAATTACCTTCTCTAAAAGCTGCATCGTCTGCATCTCTAAACTCTTGTCTACAGTCTGGGTAAATAGCGTGGTCTCCTGCATGGATACCTAAAGCTATATCTGTTTTCTCCCCTGTTTTATTTGCTATAGATAGAGCGACTGCTTGAGTAATAGAGGCAAAGATCTTATTCCTATTAGGTACGACTGTTGCTTTCATATTATCTTGCTCATAATGCCCCTCCGGTACTTCTTTACCTCCATCTACTAATGCAGAGTCTAGTAAATCTACTAATCCTTTCAGTTCAATCTGCCTGTAGTTTACCTTATGTCCGTTTTCGTTAAGGTAGTTAACTAAGGACTGAGCTCTTTCTAATTCTACTTTGTGCTTTTGTCCATAATTAAATGAAATACCTGTTACGGTATCATACTCTCTTAAACAGCGTAGTAGGAGAGTACTTGAGTCCATACCTCCGGAGAGGGATACTACAGCATGTTTTGGTTTTTTTAAATCTAATTTTAATTGCATTCTTTTTTATAACTTAAATTTGCCAGGTATTAATAGGATATAGGCTAATCCTTTTTATTATAACTTAATATACGGAGTATCTTTTAAAGATACAACTTATGTTATTCTATTCTTCAAATTAAACCAGTTTGCTATACTGATCGTTAGTGCTGCTAGGGTAACCATGGTAGCGATAATAACGGGTCCGATGAAGCTTCCTAAAGCACTTGTATTAAGTGCAATAGCGGCAAAGGCAGAAGTTATTAGTCCTACTATAAACAGCGCTGTTAGGAAAGGGATTTTTGTTTTAATTACCCTTTCAACTTTCTTATCATGTACTACTCTAGATAATGCATCCTGCAGATCTTTACCGTATGCAGGTACTGTTTCTTGACTTCTGTCTGGGTGTTCAATTGTAATCTCGTATTTTAGCCATCCGTTGAAGGATTTACTTTCTTTACGAAGTTCAGCGTGTATTGCTTTTGCTCTTTTTTTCATTTTTTAATATTTATTTTGTCACCATTCTAATAGGTTCTACTTTATCAACCCTATAAGTCTTACCGTGTATTTTACAACTACCTCCTTGGGCTAATATTTTTTTAAAAAGTATGAGTTCTTTTTCTGCCCAATCTGAGCTTAGTTCTATAAGCTCTTCTTTACTAGTGCCTTTTCCATCTATGAAGACTTCATCTATTCTCCTGATTGATTGTTTTCTTAATCCCATGTTACTCTGTACCTTTTTTAGCTCTATTACTCTCTACTCCTATTTCGTGCCAATAAACTCTACCTTCTTCTATTGCCTTTTTTATATTCTTCTGTTTTCCCATTAGGAAGGAGTTACCTGATTTAACTTCTACGAAGTGTACTTCACATTTAGTCTTACTTCTAGTATTACTGAAGCCTACATAATCTATAGGCATTCCTAAGAATACTACATCTTCGGGCGGTATAGGGAATTTATCCATAAACGGTACAAAATGTTCTATTGTCTTACCCCAGTTAACAGCAGAAGATCTAAACTTTGCATCTTTTCTAATTTTGTCTCTCTCTAATTTAAAATCCTCTTGTATATCCTTTACTTGTTGCTTAGCTTTCAATAGGGAGAGACCTAGGAGTAGCGTTATTATCAGAAGTATTGCTGCGGTTATTGTTACGGGTAATATCATTTTTCTGTTACGAAGTTATACCAGTCCTAAAGTTTTTGCTCTTGCGTAGCTTACTTCTTTTCCGGTTTTCGGGTTTAGGTACTTTTTCTTAGTTTTAGGTATTTTTCTATTTGGGTAGAAGTTATATCCGGGAGGGTACTTGATTACTGTCTGGTATGGGCCGTTTGGGTTTTTCTTCTTGTCATATTTCCACGTACTTATAGTACCGTCATCATCTTCCATTACCAGTTCGTAAACACTTCTAGGTTCGGAGTTTTTCGGTACGTAATAGGATTTATATTTTTTCTTCTCTTCAGGCATTACCTAAATATACGAATTACTTTTCTACTAGGCAACTTTTGTTTTACTGCCTTAATGTTTTACGGTTAATAAAATCAGTGCTAGTAAATCCTAGTGGTATCATATCTTGATGGGTAGCTCTAATTGGATTAATATCTAGACCCCCTCTTCTTGTATATAGGGCTGCTACCATTAACTTATTTGGCTTGTAAGCTTGAGTTAGGTGAGTAAATACCATTTCTACAATCTCTTCGTGGAAGTGCGATACTTGTCTATGAGATACGACATACCTTGCAATAGATTCATAGTCGGGGGTATTTAGTCCTTCCATGTGTATATAGATATCTCCCCAGTCTGGTTGGTTTGTTACTCTACAATTAGATCTTAATAGGTCAGAACTTATCTTAACCACTTCATCGGTGACTACGTCGTCTACTGCTCTCAATTGACTTGCGTCTGATTTAAATATATTAAACTCAACTGTATCAAGATCCACCAATGCGTCTAGGCGCACAAAGCCTTGTCTATCCATATCAAACTCTGGAGCGTACATGGTTGTGAATAATTTTGCACTTACGTTAGTTTTTAATCTAGTACTTAAGTCTTTTTCAACTGTTTGTTCTAGTAATGCAATACATTCAGCTTCTGTATCTCCTAGCTTTGTCATATTAAATGAATTTAAATACAGTTTAATAGATTTAGATTCTACGTGGAATTGAGAGTCTGAAGGGTATATGATTTTCATCATACCTATTACAGGTCTACCGGTAGTTGTGATTGCTGATACTTCATAGCAGTTCCAGACATCACTCCCTACAAAAGGTAAGGCATCTTCTTTTATTTCATAAGCTTCCCTATTTAAGTCTCGAGGAATAGCTACTAAGAGGTCTGGGTTGTATTGATCGCTATATCCTGCACCTCCTACTTTTCCTAAGTGGTGACCTGCAATTTCAACTACCTTGTCTTGATTTTTAGTTTGATCGTTCATTTATTTAGATAACTTTAATATACTTTAATATAGTACCTTTAGTACTCTTTAACAACTTCTTCTACCAGTATCTCTTACCTTCTTCTTCTATTTTCCTTCTTCTATAAGATGATAATTGAGATGGATCTTTATACATTGGTGCTGGTTTTTCTTTCTCTTTTTTGTCTGGAGTGTCTTTAGTTGTTTCTACAACCTCTTCTGGTGTTGATACTTCTTGTATACCTTCTTCTTTTACTTCTTCGATCTCTATAGTTTCTCCGTAGATATTTTCTTTCGTCTCAGGGCGTAATTGTTCGAATGCGAAGTTGGCTGCTACTACGAGAGCGATAGCTAGAGGGTCAAATACAAATATAATAGTTAGGAGGAGTATGTTGATTATTTTATCCATCGGTGTTCCAGTAAGTCCGGAAAGGTATTTTAATGGACCGAGCTCCATTGCTATTTCATTATTTGTTGAGACTTCTACTATTTCGGTTTCGTATTCAAATAATGTTTCGTTTAACCCGTCTACTCTTGTATTGATTTCTCCTTGTCTTTTAATTGCTTGGTCTAATTGCTTCTCTAATGCTCTTCTTGTTGAAGATGAAGTGGTTGTTATTAATTGACCGTCTGAATTTGTATATTGAATCTTATTATTGGATAGTCCGTTTCTTAGATCTGCTACTGCTTTATTGATTGATTCTTTTTCTCCAGTGTAACCTGCTAACTGTTCCTTAACATTATCTCTCTTTGTCTCTATCAAAGCTATCTTTGAATCAACAGATCCTGCTTTTGCTGCTGTTTCTTGATAAGCAGCTGATAGGAATCCGTATATACCCATACTGGTTATTAATATTAGTACAAAGCAAGCTATTGATAGGTAAATTTTAAGGAAGAATGGTAGGGATTTTCGATACTGGTAGAGTAAGGAGGCGATTACTAACTTAGCTGCTTCTAAGGAAGCAGCCATTATTATGACCGCAAATGCTGCTCCAGCAAATAATTTACTAAGTCCGCTTACTGAGTAAAAAGCGGCGGATGCTGATACAGATAGTGCAGATATAGCTATTAATAGAGGGAATGCTCTTTGTTTCAGTTTTTCCAACATACTTAAATATACGTATAAGTTGCTAGATAGACAACTTCTTTTATTTTTTCTCTCAGGATCTTAATCCTTTGTGCTTATCGATCTTATCTAAAATTATATTTAGTAATTCGTTTTTTATTAATCCGGCCATAGAGGCGTTCTTGAGAGCTGATATTAGTTGAAATATTATAAATGGGGCGATAATGGTTTCGCTTATCCAGTTAACTCCTGCAAATCCTTTTTCTATCATCAGTACAGCTGTGAGGATTAGTTCCCATGTGAATAGTGATTTTATAACTTTTAAAGCTTTATATGTTTTGAAACCTTCTCTCTTACATCCGGCGATAATTCCAAAAAAACCATCTAGGAGTAGTACTGCTGCAACTGCTAAGAACTGTTCGGCATTATCCATAGTTAATTGTAAGAAGTAGGAGCAAAAAAAGCCTACGGTTGCTGTGCTAGCTAATAGTATCGATTTCATATAGGTTGATTTAACCATTCTTAATTTTATAAGGTTGTTAACATATCCATAAGTTCCTGTTGAGGAAACATATCGACTTTATCTTTTCTTGTATTTGTATGAGTCCATGTACCTTTTACCTTTCCGTAATAAGCATCTTCGTTAAACTCAAAAGCATCAGCTCCTTTTTCTTTGATTAGAGCAGGTAAGCCGGCTCTTATATCAATACTATCTCTTTCTGCTATCCATAATAACCATAGTCTAATAGCTTCAATCTGTTTATCAGAATACCTGTGCCATGTTTTATGACCTCTAAAAGGTTTCTCTAATGTTACGATTTGTGATTCATGCACTTTAGTTCCGGCATACGTTTTACCGTTAACTACGTATCCAAAATTATTTACTTCAATTCCTACAGAATGAGTGTGCATGTGTTGAGATCCATTTTTTCCTAAATGCCATCCGTAACCTCCTTCTGGAAATGCTTGTAGCATTATGCCGTCATATCTATCGTCGTTTCCTTTAACTGAAGGACCTCCTAATACAAATTCAGTTGCTACTGCACCTCTTGAGTCTCTACTCCATTGGTCGATACAATTGAATGGGTTGTGCCATCCTGCTGTGTGGTGTAAGAAAACGTATTCTTTATTAGTTGGACCTTTCTTATATTCGCCTGGAGGAAGGAAATGTCTTTCAACTACTAAACCATTTTCTGTTATGTATGTTTGTTCTGAAGTATCAGTAGTAGCTAAGCCCATGGCGTCCCAGGTAGCAGGTCCTACTATACCGTCGTCATCTAGGTTATTAGCTCGCTGCCATACCTTAACTGCTGCTGCTGTACCTTGTCCGAAGATACCATCAGCACCTACTTCTAAGAACTCTTGAAGCTCCCTTACGTCTCTTCCTCTTGAACCTATTTTTAGTATCATTATTTTTTTGCAAATTTTTCTAACCCTGCAATACCGAAACAGCCGAGGGTAACAAAAACAAAAGAGTTATAAATAAATTCCTGTACTACTAAGTCCTTACCGAAATACCCTGTTATTAAATCTGCTGCAGCAAAGAGTACCATTACTGCAAAGGATAGAAAGCCAATCACGTTTTTCTCGTTAACGTCATTATTGTCTTTAAAGATTTCTCTAAATGCCATTACTTGTTTTTTTATATATTTAACCATATACAACCTTTTTATAACTGTTCTTATTAATAAATATTAGAGAGACTCTTTTAAATTAAAATCCGCTTAAAATAAGTTCGTCTATTTTTTCCTGTACTTCTTCTTTTGTTGCTGCTAATTTGAAGCTCAGGTCTGCTTGATATCGTTTTTTCTCTTCGTCGTATTGAAGAAGTATAACTGTCGGTACTACTACTATTGAATATTTTTTCTTTAAGTTTCCCTGTTTTACTATATCTATGAATTCTATATCACAATCATTCAGGTCGTTTATCCATTCAACGTTATTTGATTTATTCCATCCTGCATTAAAGTGTAGTACTACTACCTGTGCCTTAGTGACGATATTAGGTAAACATAGAGTTAGTAAAATTAAAAACTTTTTCATACTATTTTAATTTATCAATTTTTTCTTCAATACGTCTCATATCGCTTTTCAGCTCCTTAACATCATCTTGGGTAGTCATAATTGTCTGACGGATCAATTGATCTTTCATATCGTACTCCATTCTTGTAACTTCCGGGTCTGGGGGTAGAGGTAGTTCTTTTGCTTCATCGATATCGGCTTTTAAGGTAAACCACATACCTACAACTGTTGCTATAAAAAATACAATAACACCTATTGTTTTTAAGTCTAATGTAACTTTAGTATCTTCTCCTATCTGTTTTGACATTTTATAAAATTATATAATTAATTCCTGTTGAAAAGTCGTACCATTTTCTATTCCAGTATTTATGATATTTACCTTCAGAAAAGATACCTAGTGATTTGTTAAATCGATAACCTAGAATTAAACCTCCGGAATAGTCTATCCATTGACCGTTGTTAAATGTGTGGTAACTATATTCGTTTTCTATATCAGCATGATAGGGTAAGACGTTTGCCCATGAGTGTAACCAGAATTTTTTAGAATATCTATAGTAATCAAAACCGAGTACTAATGAATGTTCCCATTTATTAGGTAGGGCGTTCCTCTGAGTATTAGCGTAATCTGATAGTATTTGCGGTACGGTTACTTCTTGGAATACCTCTGTACTGTTAGCGACTACTTCTCCATTTGGACCGGTGTAGGTATCGTCTAACGTATAATCATATCCCATATCAGTTGCAATTTTCATCCAAGGAATACTGCCGTCAGGTCTTAAACGATCTGCGAATGGGTCAAATCCATAGGGTTCAGAGATTCGTTGCATTACTCCTATATTGACTGAGAATTTCCTATTAAATTTATGTCTGAATCTTTGTGATGCTTCAAAGTACCCGATATCGGCAAACCCGTCTTCTAGGTATTCTACTTTTAGAACGTATCTGTCAGCAATATATCTTACGAAATGATCTTGATTCAAAAATCTCTTACCTTGCTGTCTTCTGTAATCAAACTCGACTAAGTATTCAAAACCTCTAGATTTACTTCCAATTGTAGCAGCATCGGAGAATGAATTTTCTGTTCCGTTCTTGAATCTATTTTGAATATTAGGTTCATATCCAAACCTTTGTATTTTTCTAATTCCAAATACTGCTGAATAGTCAAAAGGGGTTTCTGTAGTAGTTGTTTTGAGACCGTCTAATACAGAGTAAGACGTTACATCAGAGATAGAATTGTTCCCATTATAAGCGGCATAAAATGTAGAAAACTTAAAGGTTTTTTTAAGTCTACTTTTTAGGGTTGTTTGGCTAAAAAGTGATAACGGTAAAATTAATAATAACGATATTGTATTTCTCATTTTAATCCTCTTTTATAATTTTTTTGTTAAATATTTTATCGTGCTGTTTAATAGATAAAAGATAAACGCCGTTGGGAAGTGTTGATATATCTACTATTTTCTTTTTAGAATTTTCAATAAGTATTTTTCCTGTGAAATCATATAAGTTGTATGTGATATTTAGCTTAGTTTTAATGTTTAGAAAACTCTTAGTTGGGTTAGGGTAAACAATAATACTATTGAATCCGATTTCATCGAGACTGGCGAGGTTATTTGTAGTCGCACAGTAGTCATATAATGCTTGACAGTCAGGATCCCAAGAGTTAGTACAGCAGTAATTATCAACATCAATTACCCAGGCGTAGCAAGGATCGTTCAGCCAGTATGGATTCCCTGGACCGTCGATACATCCTGCATCGTATAGGCAGCTTGCTGAATCTTCTACGTTAGCATTCGGGTTGTAATTATAAGCTGCTGGATCTGTACATCCAATTATTGGAGGTATGCATGTTCCGTTATCTGTGTTTGCATTCGGGTCGTAATTTAATGCGGTTGAGTCAGTACAGCCGTATATAATAGGGATGCATGGATTTGAAAAATCGCTAGCTGAAACTTGGTTTGTATTTGCTAGTGGGTTATAGTTAAATGAACCAGGATCCATACATCCGTAAATATAAGGGATGCAGCTTCCGTTATCAGTGTTAGCTAATGGGTTATAATTCCACATTGTTGAATCAATACAACCATATACTTTGGGGATACATGAACCGTTTTCTGTGTTTGCAGATGGATTATAATTAAAGGAAGTTGGATCTGTACAACCGTAAATTACAGGGATACATGAAGCATCATCCGTATTTGCTAGTGGATTATAGTTAAATGAGGTTGAGTCCGTACAACCGTAAATATAAGGTATACAAGTACCTGATGTGTTGGCGGTTGGGTCATAATTCCACATCGTTGAATCAGTACATCCTACTTTAATTGCTATACATGTATCAGGAGTATTTGCGTTTGGATTATAGTTAAATGATAATGGATTCATACATCCGTAAATGTAAGGGATACAATTCCCATCGTTTGTATTTGCTAGTGAATCGTAATTAAATGAAGTTGAATCTGTACATCCGAATACTTTTTCAATGCATACATCTCCGAATGTAGGTTGTGAGTCTACTCTTTGAATTATAGGGAATTGTAATGTAGTTGCTCCCCAATATGGTATATTTACGAGAGTATCACCTAGTGGTCCGTATAATGTATATGCTACCTGGGCTATTGAATTTTGAGATTGAGGTGTTGTGAATAAATATAAATCAATGGGTTCGTAAATATTTAAAGGAACTTCAAATGTTAAAGAGTTACCATCGCTAGGTCCTATTTGAAATTGAGGAGATAGCTTTTCACCTTGCTTGATACCTAACCAAGTACCACCCCAACCGTTAGAAGCTCCATCGTAGATTTTTAAAGTATATTTACCAGTCATTATTTCGCTGGTGTTAGCGGTATCTACATAATTGAATGCTGATGTATCAGTACATCCTACTATTCGGGCTGGCCCACACATACCCGTATCTATTGTAGCGTTTGGATTGTATGTAGTTGAAAATGGATTCATACAACCGTATATGGTAGTACTACTGTCTTTACAAATAGTGCCGGTCTTAAATTGAGGTGATGTAAATAGATAGCCAAAGTTACCGTTTGGAATCGTATCAGATAGAGAAAATAACGTATCTCCTTTACAATTAAATACTTCTAAATTACCATCTACTTGACCGCCGAATAATGTACCGTTTAGTCCATCTCCGTACTGGTCTTCTATAATAACGTCAACTAGTACGTTTGTATCAACACAAAAATAATGTGAAATAGTCCTTCCTGGTGAAGCACCGGTATAAGTTCCTTTAGAAGCGGTATATACTGCTCCGTTATTATCATAGAGAATCCAGCTTGATTCGCTTCCATAATCGTCAGGTGTAAATTCAACATTTAAAAAAGTTTCACTACTGCTGCAGGTGAGTGTATCTCTAGGATCTCCTACACATTTTCCATCGCTTACAGTAGCCCAGGGATTAAATTCCGGTGATGTCTCATCAGTACATCCTATAATATCTGCACAATCTAAGCATTTCTCCCAACAATTAGTATCTAGTACTACTGTATCTCCGTTTACAGGTAGGTTTCTATTCGTAAACCCAAATGCATCAAGTAAGAAGCAAGTAGCGTATGGGTTTTGATTGTTTTGCATATTTGGCGGTAACTCCTGGTCTGCCCAGTTATCTACTGAGTATTTCCATAACCATCCTGGATTGTTTAGAATGTCGATGGTAGCGCTCCAGATACCATCACCGTCTGCATCAAATAGTGAATCAGCAGTACCGCTCCAGCTATTGAATTGCCCGCTTACATAGACTTGAGAGAAGGTGTCATTATAGGAATTCATATCGACTGCAAAAGTTACAGGATACTTACATTGACCATTGTTAATATTAGCTTTAGAGTTGTACGATGATGAAGTCGAATCCATACAACCTGCAACTGGTGGAGGTTGTGATAGAAGGTTAACAGTTGTATCGTACGAGTAGACTGAGTTTGAACCGCTAAATAACCCTAATGTCATTGGGGCTATGTTTACAAATGTATCTTGAGTTGCGTTTCGTAACCATACAACTGGAGGTATACCTTGATTATCCCACCATCTAGTTCTATTAGAGTTGAGTGTTATCTTAACATCACCGGTATCACAATTTAAAACAGTATATTTGTAGGTATTTGGATTAGTTAAGGAAGAGTAGGTTTCGTAATATAATGTATCGCTTCCTTGTTTAACTAAAATTGATTGGTCGTTTGAATATACATTTCCGCCGGAGAAAATATATCTACCGAATTCTACTCTTAACTCAAACCAACTTGTATTTTGTGCAGATGCTACAAACGGTAACATATATAGCAGCAAATTAATCAAATACTTTTTCATACTTTTATATTATTTAGTATAACGTTTTATTTCATATAAATAGAGACAGGGGTGAAGAACACCCCTGCAACTTATTACTTTCCTCTACTTTCTATACTATACTACTTCACAAGCTCCAGCAGCGCAAGCTACCTCTCCTGCTAGGTCTGTCATATCCTCTACTTCAGTTACTTTAGATAAATCTACTTCAGTTAGAGTTTTCATTAATGCTTCGTAATCTTCTTTAGTACAATCTTCAAAAGGAGCTTGTTGATAGGTATGATCTGAGAACGGTAGTACTGATAGTCCATTATAGTGTTTTCTCTCTTTCCACATCCATTTTGCTACATCTTCCCATTCTTCATCTTTTACAGAGATTGTTGCTGATACATTGTGAGTATTATATCCGTTCCGATGCCCTGGTTTGATCCATTCTGTTGAAACCTTTTTTACTCTCTCTAGTAGATCTAATGCACTTTCTGTTCTTAGGATTGCTCCTTCTGGTGCTTTCTGCGGTATAGTAATTACAGCAGTATCGTGAGGTCTAAAAAATTCATCTTCTATCAAGTCTGGATGATTTTTTTCTAGATAAGAGTAGAGTGATTCATTTTTACCTATTCTGATTCTTCTTAGATAATAATCATTGTGCCATGCATGAATACCGGAAGAAGTTCCTAGTGTTAGAGAGGTTGTTCCTGCAGGTTTAACTGTTGTTACTCTAGCTGCTTTATTTATTCCAATCATTTCAGCAATCCTTTCATTCTCTTTATTAGCTACTTCTGCAGCTTTAGATGCATCTAAGTTTAGTACTTTTCCGGATCCAATACCTGTCATCGATACTCCTACTAAGGCATCTTTTTCTGTTGTACGTCTCCATACTTCTCTTAAGTAGTGAAAGTCCGTATATCCTGCTTGAAGTGTTCCTAGAAAAGAAGCTGCTTTTACTCTTTCGTTTAAATCTTCTTGAGACTCTACATTACTTACATTTACTTCACATAAGTTACAGAATTGATAAGGTCTTAGGGCTATTTCACAACATGGATTAGTTCCCCAGTCTTTACTATTGGTAAAGTATATACCGGGTTCTCCTGCTCCAGAAGCTTTTATTCTTGTCCATAATTCGTCGAAGAAGTCTTTAGTTACTTTTCTTCTAAGTAAGGCGGCAGAATTATTTGCTCTACCTCTCTGTGGATTTAACTCCCACCAGTTACCTGCTTTAGCAGAAATCATCTCTTCATCATCTGCGGAGAATAGAGAGATTAAAGCTGCTCTTCTAATTCCTCCTGCTAATACAGCGTCTGCAATATGGCATACTATATCATGTACTTCGATTGGTTCTAATTTATCACCGTCTTCTTTGGTACTTAAAATACCTTGCATCTTTACTAAGCATTCTTTTAATGGCTGAGGTCCTGGTGCTTTTCCTCCTGAGGTTACAAGAGCTGCTCCCTTTGGTCTGATATCCGAATAATCAAATCTTAGTGTGGATCCTCCTTTGAAGTGAGATTTCATTAACGCTTTTACAGCATCTGCCCATCCTTCAATAGAGTCGCTGATTAGGAATCTTTTAAACTTAGTAGGATTAGGTTTTCTAATCTCTGGTAGTTTATCTACGTGATGTTTCTGTACTGAGAATCCTATCCCTGTTCCTCCTAGGAGTAAAAACATAATCTCTCCGAATGTCCTCCAGTCATCTATTGGTGCGAAAGCGCAGTTGTATATCCTATTAGGACTAATCTCAATCGGCTTTCCGGCAAACTGCATCGATCTCATTGAAGGTAGTATTTTCTTGTCGTATACAAGCTTATAAGCAGATTCAATTTCTTCTTCTAGCTTAGGATATTTCTTAAGATGCATTTGTTTGTTTCTATCTACTAACTCTTCCCAAATCTCTCTACGGTTCAAGTTGGAGTCATACTTAGAGTATTTAAGAAAAACTGTAATGTCGGATAGAATTTTTTGATTAATTTCCATTTTTAATTTTTTGATTTGTTTTACAGGGTGTACGTTATAACTATAGTGTTTTTAAAGAAAGTTGTAGTTTTCATTAGGAAAAGTTGGAAAGTTGAGTAAACTTTTTAGAGAGTTCTTTTTTATCAAAGCTATCCATTAAGTTAAATGACTTAGATCCGTTTCCGTTAGAGGGGACGGGGAACTCGTCGTATGTAGGAACGTCTGAGGTTAGTTCAAAATGACCGTTGTTTGTATCTACTTTTGCACCGAAAGTCATACCGTCCATACCGTATCTATTTTTCATTATATGGATTCTACCGGTACCGTTTAACTTATCCTCTTTCTTTCTAGATAACGACATACAGAAGTCAGAAACCATAATTTTATCATAAGAACCGGCTGCTTTATCTCCTTCTATAACATCGTCCTTCGCTCCCATTCTATTTACTTGAGATGGTGATATAATAGGTATTTTTAACTCTTTAGCTAGACCTTTACATGCTACATATACATCATCAATTTCATCTTTTCTTTCTGAGAATTTATTTGAAGCTGCTTTTAAGTAGTCTATATAATCTATAATTACCAGGTCTGGTTTTATTTCTGTATCTGCACATTTCTGTAAGTGAGCTCTAACGGTTGATATTGATGCCATCTTAGGAGGGTATTCTTTTATAATAAGGTTTCCTGTCAACTCTTCTACCATCTTATCTACTCTACTTCTATGATCTCCGATATGTTCGATATCGATACCTGTTAGGTAGCAATCAAACCTCTTACCCACATAATCCTCGCCTAACTCTAAAGTATAGTATACAACGTTATATCCCATTCTTACAGCATGAGCTGCCATTGCAACCATAAGCCAGGACTTACCTCCGCCGGGATTACCGAATACTATACCTAAGTCTCCAGGTCCAAATCCTCCTTGCATTAAGTTATTAATATCTGGCCACGGTGTTGGTACTGTAGGTCTATAATCTTCACGGTACCTGGTTTCGATATCTTTATTATACTCATGTCCTATATTCCTATCAGTACCTGCTTTTAGTGCACTATCAATAAGGTATCTAATACTATCATACTCTCCAGAATTTAGTAGATCAACGGAGTTTAGTAGAGCGGCTTTTAGTTGTTGATTCTTACAGAAAGCAGTAAACTCTTCTTCTACATACTGCAATTCATCGTCTGAATGTTTATAGGCTTCTTTGAGTTGTTCTTTTATAGAGGTTTGAAGAATCTCGTTATCTAGTCTCTTTATTTCTATAGTTAAAACTTCCATAGAAATTACTGTATGGTATTTATTCCAGTATTTAGATATTTCGTTTATAATCCACTTATGAGCAGGATTCGGAAAATGTTCATCGCTTAGTATATCGTAGATGTTCTGTAGGAACTCTTTCCTTGTTAACAGCGCTCCTAAGGTCTTTACTTGGAAAGCTGGTCCGTAATCTGATAGTGCTTTTAGTGTCATATAACTTTTTTACTTGTAACTGATTTATGCTTTAATATACGATCTTATTTGTAAGTACCCAACTTAAAAAAAGTATCTGTTACCCAATTTTCGATATTTTTAATAAAGTGGGCTACTCCGTCTTGTTCATACATCTGTAAAAACTCTTTTCTATAGAACGGGTTATTAGCCTCTTCTACTAATCCTTCTATGTATTCAATTTGCCTGCTATCTAATATAGGGTTCTTTAAATCCATTAACTTGTAGGAGTTGCGTAAATTATCTTCTTCGTGTAATATTTTTGCAAATACCTTATGGGTAGTTAGTTTAGCTTCTGCTATTTCAAAAATCTCATCTAGATCTAATGAATGATGTATTAACTCTGGAAAGTGCTTTAGAAGTGTTTTAGGTCCCAGTCCTCTGATTCCTTGGATCTTATCTGACTTATCTCCTAGTAGTGTTTTATATATTATAAAATTATCTGAATGTATTCCGTATTCTTGTGATACTTCTTTAGCTTTATAGAATTTTTTACTGATAGGTCTATAGACTGTTATCTTAGGGTTAGCTAACTGAAGGTAGTCTTTATCTGAGGATACTATTATGACATCCGAATCTTTCTTCTGGGTTAGATTGGTTGCAAGGTAGGCAATCATATCATCCGCTTCTGCTTTATCGATCATACCTGTCTTTACGGGTAGACATTGTAAATAATGTATTAGACGTGTTATTTGATCTACTTTGGATTCCCCTTCTTCTTCTATACTATCATAAGTATCCCAGTTAGTTATACGGGTTATGCCTCTATTAGATTTATATTCCGGTAGTAGGTTTTTTCTATTTGTAGAGGATCCTTGTCCATCGAATATAACATAAACCCCTGTCGGCTGTACGAGGTGTATTAAGGAACCTAAGGATCTCAAAAACCCTGCCATACCTCCAATTGGAACTCCTTCTTTATTTAGGAAGTTTATTGTTGCAAAGTTTCTGAAGAATAGATTAAGACCGTCTATCAATAGAACTCTTGAATGAAAGTTTTTACTGTCCTGTTCTATAGGTTGTGTTTCGTTTTCTTTAATGTTTGCTAAAAGTGCTCTTAAGTCTTGTGCCATATTTTATAAGTTTAATATACGAAAAAACCCCTGCAGAAGCAAGGGTCTTTCTAATTTAAGTTTAGAGTTTCTACGTTTCTTTTTCAAACATATCCGGTGATGTATTTTCAGGATCTTCTTCGATAATCTCGAAGTCTCCTCCTCCTAATATTCTCTCCCAATCTGCTTGGTTATCAGACTTGTATGCTTTTAAGTCCTTATCTTCGTCTCGGATAAATCCATGAGGAGTCATAATAATCTTACCTCGAGTAGTTATTCCGTTAATGTGGTTTTTATCTATTTGGAGATTAGTTCTTTTAGCAAATTCTACCTGCTTTCCGCCTTTTATTGCTTTTATTTTAGAAGTACCGGCATTAGAAATATTACCGAACGTAATAATAAAGGTTGCGTCATACCACATAGTCTTTCCTCCTTTATTCTCTAATTTAGGCCTTCCCATCGGAGATTCAGGTTTTGCAGTCCATACCTTGTTTACGACACATAAAGAGTTAGTATATTTAGAAGATTCTTTTCTTGACATTACTATCCTCTGGTTTACTTGGTTTCCAAATTGTGTAGACATTGCACCTGCATTCCATTCGTTATTATTCTTATTAGAACGTACTGATAGTTCGCATGGTACTGATCCTACAGAATCCCATAAGAAAAGTAGGTCATAAGGTAGTGAGCCTTTCTTCTGCTCATCTATTAGGTCTAATATAAAACTAGCTACATCCTCTATAGTATGTATTGTTTCTCTATCTACATAAATAAAGTTTCCTCCATAGTCTAATACTTCTCCAGTTTCTTCGTCTATAGTTTCCTCAACCTCTAGACCCATCTGGATGGCGTGTTCCCAATTCCATTTCATCTCTGTAATAATGAATACAGGAAGTACTCCGCCTTTCTGAGCTGAGACAGCAGCTTCTAATAATGCTGTAGATTTACCGGTATCAGAATGCCCTCTCAGCATCGTAATATGTCCCATCGGTATACCTGGTATTGAGGTTACTTCTTGGAAAGCTGGTGAGAGGGGTATCCATTTCTGATCTTTGAATCTAACGTTCTTATTGAGCATTTTACTTTGCTTAAACTTATTTAAGTCAAAGCCTTTCTTAAGCTCAGCAGATACCGCTTCTGTCAAAGATTTACTTTGTTTCTTTGCCATAGGTTTCTTTAGAAAGGTAAGCCGTCAGTTTTGTCGTCGTCATCAAATAAACTATCAAACTTATCAGCTTTTGATTCTACTTTCTTACCTTGGTTTTCTAAAGAAAATTTATTGGTCGGTGATGAAGGAGTATCGAATGCTACTGCTGGTTCAGAGGAGATTGCTCCTTCTTCAGCGTCTGGGGCTAGGTAGTCATGTAATACTTTCTTCATATCATCAAAGCTCATTCTTGTAAATACTTCCTCAGGGTTAGGTTGGTCATCAAGTAGAATCTTTACAGTATTGTTATCTTCGGATAAAGGAGTTTGAGCTGTTCTTGCTCTTAAGGTTGTTTTATTATAACCTGTACCTGTTTGAGATGCATCAAGAGTTGTTAGCGTTAAATCTCGTCCAGTTACAATATCAGTAAAGTCTCCGATATCTTCATCTTCTACCATCGAGAGTAACTCCATATAGATTTCTTTTCCGAAACCCCAAAGCTTTACTCCTTCACTCTCCTGTCCTCTTACGATGATGGGTAGATATACTCTCATCTTAGGTTCTAATTTTCTAGCTAATCTCCAGTTCTCTTTATCATTAGTCTCTCTTAACTGTTTTACGAACTCAACTATTGGATCTTTATCTCCAAAGTTAGTGGGTGAGATGATAGGGAACTTGTGAATACCGTAGTGAAAGTATAGTTCGGAGAATGGATTAGATTTATTATACTTTGAAGGTACTACTCTAATTACTTCCTTACCTACACTTGGTTTGTAGTAAATGTTCTTTCTTGCTCCTCCTGATGAGGCAGCTTTTTGAGTCTGCAAGGCTTGTAGCTTTGCTTTAATTTCATTAACGTTCATTCTTTAAATAACTTTTTTTTAAACTTATATTACTACTAATATAGTATATAAATTGCAGATGAGCAACTTCTTTTTATACGTTTTTGATTTCGTATATCTTTGTACGTAGGAATTTTAATTCCCCCTGGGTTGTTAGTAATATAGTATTTCTATAATGCTGCCAATCTACTCTAAATCGGGTATCTACTACTCCGTTATTTAGGGTTTTAATTAATTCGTTGAGTGCATTTATAGTATATAAGGTATTACTTTCTTTTTTTCTATGTACTGAAATTGTATTAGGGGGGATGTTGTCTATGTCTGGCTGCTCTATATTATAGGTGCAGGCATATTCTTGAGAGTCTCGGACGGCGAGTATAAAAACCTTGCTGTACGTTATACTGTATTTTGATGTTAGATCTCCTATAAAAGAATCTATTTCATCTACGGGTACAAAGGTACATAGTAGTTTATTGTTTGCCATTTCCAGGGTTTCGTCTAAGTCTCTATTATACATATCAAAAAGATTCTAAAGTATTATAATTATTTCCTACGTTCATTGTTATTCTCAGTCCGCTCTCTTTAAAGAGTTTTACTATCTTACGAATTGCGCCTTTATCTTCTTTGGATAAATCTAATAATATAGCATCATAAGTATATAATACTATTTTAGATTTTCTACCTTTTAATATTTTAAAGATGTCTTTTAATAGCATTATATTATTCACAGTTTCGTAATTTTGTATAAGGTAATTGAAGAGTTTTTGAGGATTCATATTAGGTAGTTCGCCTCTCTTAAAGGTATATTTCTCATATACTCCCTCCACATATCCTTGGGTCTGGTACTTATTCCATGTTTTCTCTATATATTCGGTTGTTAGTTTGAAAAATTCAAAATCCTTATATTGGTCGAATACATTTCCATACAGCTGCTTGAATACTAACCCTTTAGCTTCTTTTCTATCCATCCCATAAACCTTTCCAAAATCTTCATAAATATCTCCGGTTGGGGATTGATAGTTTACGAGTTTTGATATTAAAGTTGGATGGTAAGCTACTAGATCTATCTCCATAAACACTTCATTTCTCGGTACAAATATACTACGGCAACCGTTATCTTTGTTGAGGGCTGCAAAGTTAATACTATTAAAATTATTAGAAGGTCTTCCAGTTATATTCTTGAGGTTATACTGCGTTAATATATGGTTGTTATATAGGGATAAAAAGGGCCTCTCTATCTTAAAGTATTCCTCTATAGTATCTGTTACTTTTAAGCCGTTTCTTTCTATCTCCCAAAATATGTCCTCTGCTTCTTTTTTAAATTCATCTGGTTTATATGTCTGAAGTTTTTTGAGAAGTTCTGCTGATAAGTCTTCACAATCCTGGAAGTGTTTTACTATAGGTATAATATTTCCTAAGTCTGGGTCACTATGATGTCTTCTTGAAAAGTAGTTTATGGCTTGAGAAGTTTTATGTTTTACTTCCGGCAGGGTAGCAGTATTTGTTCCGTGGTAGAAGTAATTGAAAGCTTTTCTATCAGGAGTATATATTTTCTTTAGAGTTTTTAACCACTCCAATACCTTGGTGGTTTTAATCTGCATTGCTTCACTGTGGTAGAAGTTTAGTATATATCCGGAGCCGGTTTCTACTTCTTTCAAGTATAAGCATAGAGGAGCGTAGATTGCAGGATGTTGTTCAGGGTGACGGTAGATAGGTATAGCTATAACTTCTTTGAGAGTATTATATTTTAACTCTTCAAACTGCTCTTCTGTCTCTACTAACCAAAACATAACCTTTCCTATAATATAAGGAAGGTTTATTTGGGAAACAACTTAAATCGAGAATTCAGTATAGTTGGTAATGTACTTAGATAGTCCATATACCTTGAATCTTTTTTCAGTAAGGAAAGTTATTTTTTTATTTGTTTCTGCTATATTAGCACCTGATGTTGTCCATATTAATTCAAAAGGTATGTAGATTCCGAAATTATATTTAGGATCTTTAATCTTTATAGCGTTAAAGTCTATCTGGTTTACTTCTGTGAATACTACGTTGTTTGTTCTCCTTAAGAAATACCTCTTAAAAGAAGGATATTGAACTACCGGTTCAGAATACTTAGGTTCGATAAGTTCAGACATTGGTGCTTTAATGTTTTGTTTCTGTCTTATTATATCGTACGGGGTGGCACTGGGTACAAGGGTTTGAGGTATATCGAAGGCATCGAAAGTTTCATTTAGGTATTGTAAATCTGCTGAAGGTATAAGTTCTTCGATCTGACCGTCTCTTGGATTCTTACCGGTGTATATTTTTCCGTTAGCAAGTACGTGGTAAGCTCCTTCATAGGACACGCTTGTACTCCGGTAGACAAACTCTTGTCCGTTTGTATATTGATTAGCTAGTATTTTTGATTGTGGATAGTACATTTTACATCTTATTTTACCGGTCCCCAATATTCCCAATGCCATAGTTCATCTACACTTCCTGTGTTATCAGCGATCGACCAAGGGTTATACCAGCCGTGTTTTGCCATAACAGTACCAACTTTAAAGTAGAATTGAGTTTTTCTTCCGTCAAGGTTCCCTGCTGGGGTGGATTTTCTTCCATTAACGTATTTAGCCATTCGATTAAAAGGTGATATGTCTAGAGCTGTCCCCCAGCCGTGTTTTGAAGTACCTGGTTTTGCGGCTCCTTTTGGTGATTTCTTGCTTATGGCTCTCTGGTGCTGTATGTCTCGGTACGCACTGTAGACCTGTAATGTTATACCTTTATTAAGTAGTTCTTGATATGCTTTTCCCCAGGCAGCTGCTGCTATAGGATTCAATAGATACCCTCCGTATCTCGTCTTAAAATTTCTATCACCTCCTACAATAGGAACTAGTACGGTGGAATCAGTTACCTTTAAGTTGGCGTTTTTTAGTTTTTTACCTTTTAAGCTTTTAACGAGCGGAGAATCTACTGCATATATTCCTTTTCTAGGGGGTGGATTTAGTATAGGTGAATAATCTGTATCTCCTGGTATAAAGTCCGGTCCGGTAGGGGATGTTGCAGCTGGACCTGGGTTAGTAGAGGGAGGTTCTGGGGTAGGTTCTATTTCTTTTAACTTTATACTGAAAGGTTCATCTGCTCCTTCTTTTTTTAGTAGTTCGTCCTTCAGACTTATAACTGCGGAGATGTTTGTTTCCCATCTTGAAGTATCTACAGTATGATCTATACCTAAGGTTATAAATTCATATTCCCCCTTATAAGAGAGAGGGAGTACGTCGTTGGATAGTTTAAATCTTTGGTATATCTTCAAACCTCCTAAACCGTACATACTTAAATTTAATTTAACAGGTATAAATGCAGTAGAGGTTTGCTTAGTATCCGTAAACATTGCTAGACAGGATTTATACAGCTCTGTGGCAACATTACTTAGGTTCGCTTTATCAGTTGATTTAAGTTCTACCGGGGAGAATGACTTGCCTTGAATTGGTTTTTGATTTGCTATAAACTTACTATACGTACTTATTGCTTGATTAAACTTCTTCTCTATAGCTTTTTTTCGTTTCTCCTCTTTCTTTAATGCCTTCTCAGTCATACTCTGTACCTTAGTAGGGTACACTTTATCTGTAAGACCTCGGCTTAGTCGGGAGAAAGAAGTTGCTTCTTCACCTACTATCTGGCTTTGTGCTTGTGCTCCGATAGCTATCATACTTGCTATTTCTGGGGTGATACTACTCTGGGCTTGTATCTTTGTTAGCATGCTACCTAGTCCTTGAGCTCTTATAGTCGTTATCTCTCTACTGTCTTTTTTTTCTATATCTGGCAGTCCTTTAATTCTTTTTTGCTGGTAATCTATTATTGTTAAGGTTTCTTTAATTCCGTCTACGTCTGTAATGACTTGAAAGTCGTTTATACTACCTAAAGATTTATTAACCCCGTCACATACTTTCTGTAAGAAGGTACTTACTGATACTTTATTATCTTTATTATCACTTTCTTTTAGTATTAGGTTTGTTAAAAAACTTACACTTATGTATATGTAGTTTATATTTCCGACCTGGGGGTATATTGAAGGATATTCCTCAACTTCTGCTTCTTCCTCTAGAGTAGTATTTAAAGAACTGTAATTTGAATCCTTAAAAGTATCTATGTCTTTAAAGGGAGGTGCGGTTTGGAATGTACCTTGAGTAGTCCCGAGGTATTTGTTTCGCACATAGCATTTTGATAGGTCGCAGGATATAGAAGTAGAGTACGTAAAAAAAGGTTTATCAGATAGATAATCTATGGAAACTATTTCTTCTTCATTCGAATAGAGGTTAGGGTATTCGCTCACCCACTTTAAGAGAGCTTGAAATGAAATATAGGGTTCAAATCCTCCATCTGCATATTCGATAGCGTTAAACCCTCCAAAATTGTCCTTTTTGAGTTCATTTATAAAGCCTTGATATTTTCCCATTTTTTATAAATTATTACTGTTATTTACTTGAGAGATCTTTTAAGAGGTCTTCTATAAAGGTTGTGCCGAAAAAATAATTATCGACTTGTATCTTTGATGGTACTTTTTTACCTTTATCGTAAAACCCTGTCAAAAGCCCTCTAACTACTACGTCTTTTGCCGTACTTATATTATCTCCTAAATATTTATATAAGTTTGCGTTATTCAGATTATCAACATCTTCTACTGATCCTATAACTACTATATCTGTTACTTGCTTACTTAATATCTCAAATTGGTCTTTCAAGTTTCTAATTTTGTTAGCTTCTGGATTATTTGTTCTTCCGCTTTCTCCAGCTGCTGCTTTTTGTAGTATCCCGGACTGTTGTCTATCTCCTAATCCTCGTGTGGCGCTCCCACTTAATTGTACTTCTAGATCGAAAGTTGCATAAAACTTAGTTCGCTCAGTTGTTAGTCTCGAAATATCTTCCGGGTTTGATGTTCCGACTCCATTCCTAAAATCGAAGTTCTTATCGGCTTTACCTAAGCTCGAAGATGATATTGTCTTAAGGAGAGGTACTAACTTGTCGGCATATACCTTAGTATCCACTAGGGCGAAAAGGGAGAAAGTAGTTGAATACTGATTACTAACTTTTTTACCTATTAGTAGATTTTGTACTTCTTGATAATTTCCTAAAATTACTTTCCTAAGCTCTTTTAATACTCCACTGTAGGTTTTTCCAATCTCAGGTACAAGCTCTAATGCTTCTTTAACTTCGTCTTTTACTACTAACTTTTGTTGAGATGCTGTATCTAGTTCTTCCTTAGCGTTGTCTGTTTGTAATCCTTGAGTTAATTCGCTTAAAAAACTGTTAAATGCACTTGCTCCGGAAGCTAGTTCTATAGCTGCTAGGTTCTGTACTCCTGCATCTAGTTGAATTTGAGAGGTATTAACTTCAGATATACTGGTTCCTCCAAAATTCATCTTCAAGGAATCTACTATATCTCCTACAGAGATTAGGTCTAATGTAATACTATAGCTCAAATCGCTGTTAAGGTTCCATGAGAAATTTTGAACTTTAGATACTATAGCATCATAATTGCCGGCTGTACTCTTTTTATTGTTTTGTATTTCTTTACGGAGCCTGGTTGGGTAGTCTTTCTTGTTTTTCAGGTCTGGGTTATCCTTACGTACTTTCTGCTCTACTTCGAAATATATTGCGTCTTGCTCACTACTGGTTAGTTTAGGGTTCTTCTTAAGAGCTTTTTCAACTGCTTTTTCACCTTCCTCGTTTGGGTCTGGTAGTTTTTCTCTAAATAGAATATTAGGTATTTTTAGAGCAGACATATTTTGCTTCTTACCACTATTATCAAAATATATAGAATGTCCCCATTCCAGGAGCATGGTAAAACCTAATCTTAAGTATATAGCTTCAATAGCTTCAAATTGCTCTCTTGTAAAGCATGTGAGATTAACTTGAGCTTGTTTCAGAGTTCCGTTTTTTATGTATTTAGCGCTTATACTGCTAATGCCGGGCATTGGCTTGTAACCTTGTTCTTTACCGGAAAGAAAACCGTAGCTATTTTTTAATCCGTACCCTACCCCACCTTTTCTGTCACTTAGATTAGCTCCGTCAGAAGTTCCAGCAAATAGTACTAAGTTTTTAGCTAATGCATTACCTGCAACCTGGTCTTTCGAAATTCCTAAATTTTTTGCTAATGTCTCTGCTCTACCTGGTCCTACTAAGATTGAAGAGGATAATCTGATCCAAGGGGTGCTGGAATTGAATACTACTAGGTCGTCCGGACTCTTTTGACGTTTTGCTAGACTTTTCTGTCTAGTTTGGATTTGCTCGTCAACGTACTTATCAAAAACTTCACCTAATATCTTACCCATTATTAATCTCGTTAAAACTGTTTACCACATCTTCCGGATATGCCGGTATCCGAAGTTGTACTCCTAATGTAGGGTATAAAGAGTTAAAAGGCAACTTAGGATTAGCAGCTGCTATAATCCAATATAAACTCCAATCTCCATAATATTGATCTGCTAGAAGATCTAACCTATCACCGTAGGTTGTTATGACGTAAGTATCGTTTTCGTTTTCAGGTATTTCAGGGTATCGAGTTACTTCTTGATACCTTGTACCGTCTTCTGTTTTAACTACCGATATGTTTTGATATCTGCTCATTATGCGGTGTTAGATGTATTTTGAGTTGTAGGTGTGGTGATGGGAATTCCTGGGCTATTTTCTTGAGACCGTGCAGGGGCAGGGGAAGATGTTTTAAAGCTGTCTACTACTTGATTTGCTATTTCTCCACTTGATTTAATTACATTTCCTTTCTTATTTACTTCTATTAGTTCTTCGTTTTTATTAAAGAACTCCAGGTCTCCATCTCTTGGAGGAAGATATCTGTTAGGTTGTCCTGAGTTTGCTTGGTCCGGGGTAAATAGAGCATACTCTCTTGTTCCGTCCATTAACTGTGGGGCGAAGTTGTGTATTGGTGTAAAGTTGAGGTTTACGTCGAAATGTCTCGGGACTTCCATTTGGTCTTTTTCAGCTCCTTGTTCAGGGCTATCGAATGCTATTTCCCAAGAGGATTCTTCTGGTACTGTGTATGTTAAGCTACTTATGAATCCTGGGATTCTATAGAAGTAGCTTCCTATGGTTAGCTTCGTAATATTACCTTTCATGTAGCCTCCTGCACCGCTATAGTCGGGGGCGAGAGTTGAAGCAAGATATGTTAGTTTTTGATAGGTTGCTGCCATTTCCTCTCGTGATTGAGGATGTACAGTAAAAGATAATGAAATATCTCGTGTAAAGCCAGTATAGGTGTGAAATCTATCTCCTCTTCCTACAAAGCTTGAATCATTCCATTGTCCTCCGAAATTATCTGTTATTGCTCCTAAAAATGCTCTAAAGTGTACGTATGTAGAACTGTTAGTTTTGTCATTATCTATTACTTCAAACCTAAATCTTATAAAGTCTCTACTATGACTTTTTAGATCTGCTACTGCTCCTTTATATAAAGGTAATGCAGATATTTTATCAATAGTATCAAAATCTGTATTATACAAACTACTTCGGTCTCTTGTCCTTTTACCAGGGTCTCCGATACCTACTCTTGTAATTTTATTAACTTTAATATCTGTATAATCTCTTGTAGATTGTTTGCCGAATACCCCTACATTTTGCTGATCGGAAGGTACTCGGGATTCTGGTATTTTACTTCTAAAGTCTGGCCGTATATTGAAGAGTTTCTCTGTCGAGTCTAGTTCTATAAGTCTTTTTTCTTGCTCCAGTTGAAAGGAGTTAAATGTAAAGACTCCAATTTGTGGATTTCCTCCCCCGTAAACTCTCTTATCTGCAAAGCTTATAAACGTTTTAGTTATTCCCGATCCCCCTATATAAGATAGTAGGAGGTTAGGAGCTGTAGATATACCTGTAGGTGTAGCTTTCGATGCTGGTATGGTATCTCCTACGACTTTTGACATGTATAGATTTTCCAATCTATTAGAACCTGATTCTGGTGTACTTAATCTTAAGTACTCCTTCTCATACTTAACGTCTTCACCCTTAAAACCGATAGGTGAAAGTCCTTGCTTTTCTAAATGTACACCTGTACCGCTTGCAGCTACTTGAGCTAATGTATTTAACGGATTATATAATCCTTTTAAAAGTCCGGATCTATTAGGTCTTCCGGGTACGATTGGATTTTGTGCAGATAATAGTTGCTGCTTGGCTATAAATTGTAGACCTTTAGGTGTTATTAGATACTTACCTATACGTTCTAGGTCATCTACTCTAGCGGTTATCTCCCGTGTTATTCCGGCTAGTAGACCTGTTGCAGAAGTAGGATCGGAATTAACATCTGGTAGTACACTTCTTACAAATGGCTGTTTACTGCTTCCTCCATCTGGTCTATCGTCTCCGTATCTAAAGCTTCTTTGATTAACTCTCCCTGGTATTT